>UMEP01006022.1_pt1 | contig 9814 bp, 10 predicted proteins | sample 1964771 | NCBI WGS metagenome assembly UMEP01 (sample SAMEA4836022, study PRJEB28245) | human gut metagenome | biome: gut microbiome; material: fecal sample | place: Denmark | collected 2008 | reverse complement strand
TGTACGGGCACAAATCCGGCTTGACAAATGTGACAAGCGACTAAATGCACAAATTAATGCCGCGAGAAGTATAAGCATGATTTGAATGAATGCGACCTTACCATAGTTTCCGCAGTTTCAGCAAGGAATTCGTAATCGATGGTCAGCTTTCTGAAATTTTCCAGCCATGAAAAAGAGCGTTCCACAATCCAGTGTTTGGGAAGTACCTGAAATTTGGATGGACATTCGTCCGGTCTTGTTGATATAAAGGATTGCATTCATTATCTCCCCATTCATTATCTCTTTAAGCGATATGTTAAATAAGTTTTCACTTCATCTTTATTCCAAGGAATATGCGTATCTTTGTATCGAATTTAAAAGTGGAAAGATTTGAGTAGCTTGCAACCACGGAAAAAAATGCTAAAACACAAGTTCGTTTTTGATTTTCCCCCTCTTTGTATTCCTGCTCTTGTCCGTACACGGCATTTATTAATCCTTTTAATTTATAAAACAGAAATGGGATATTTATTCACATCCGAATCGGTGTCTGAAGGACACCCCGACAAAGTGGCGGATCAGATTTCCGACGCTGTGCTTGACAAACTGTTGGCGTACGACCCCAGTTCGAAAGTAGCTTGCGAAACATTGGTCACTACCGGACAGGTGGTGCTGGCAGGAGAAGTGAAAACAAAGGCTTACATCGACCTTCAACGAGTAGCACGTGAGGTGATTAACCGTATTGGTTATACCAAGAGCGAATATATGTTCGAAGGCAATTCGTGCGGGGTGCTCTCTGCTATTCATGAACAAAGCCCCGACATCAACCGTGGCGTGGAACGTGAAGACCCTATGAATCAGGGTGCGGGCGACCAGGGGATGATGTTCGGTTATGCAACGAACGAGACCGAAAACTATATGCCGTTGTCGCTCGATCTGGCACACAAGTTGCTGATTGTGCTTGCCGAAATCCGTCGTGAAGGTAAAGTGATGACTTACCTCCGTCCGGATGCGAAAAGTCAGGTGACTATCGAATATGATGATAACCGGCGTCCGGTACGTATTGATACAATCGTAATCTCTACGCAGCATGATGAATTTATTTTGCCAGAAGACGATACGCCGGAAGCACAGGAAAAGGCAGATCGGGCAATGTTGGAACAGATTCGCAAGGACGTAATCGGCATCCTGATTCCCCGCGTGATAGCCGAGATTCATCATCCGGAAGTGTTGAAGTTGTTCAACGACCAAATTACGTATCATGTGAATCCTACTGGTAAGTTTGTTATCGGAGGACCTCATGGAGATACGGGATTGACCGGGCGTAAAATTATTGTGGATACTTACGGAGGTGCAGGTGCACATGGTGGTGGTGCCTTTTCGGGAAAAGACCCCAGTAAAGTGGATCGCAGCGCTGCATACGCCGCACGTCACATAGCCAAGAATCTGGTAGCAGCGGGTGTGGCCGATGAGGTATTGGTACAGGTGTCGTATGCCATTGGCGTGGCACGTCCTATAAATATCTACGTCAACACTTATGGACGAAGCCATGTAGCCATGAGTGACGGTGAGATAGCGAAGAAAGTAGACGAGTTGTTCGATATGCGTCCGTATGCCATCGAGGAACGTCTGAAGCTCCGTAATCCTATTTATAGTGAGACAGCCGCTTACGGTCATATGGGACGTGAACCGAGAAAGGTGATCAAGCATTTCGAATCGCTTTACGAAGGCAACAAAGATGTGGAAGTGGAGCTTTTCACATGGGAAAAACTGGACTATGTGGATAAAGTGAAAGCGGCTTTCGGGCTGAAGTAAAATAATTATAATGGAAACGCAGATTTTCGCAGATTAACGCAGAAAGAATTTTTTAATTTATCTGTGAAAATCTGTGTTAATCTGCGTTTCATGAATCACTTGACATTATGAGTGAAATAAAGAATATCTGTGTATATTGTGCATCCAGCCCGCAAATTGCTCCGGTTTATTTTAAAGCAGCCGAAAGGCTGGGATATCTTTTGGCGGAAAAAGGGATAAACTTGATTGATGGGGCAGGTAAGGTAGGGTTGATGGGGTGTCTTAACAATACAGTCCTTGCTGCAGGCGGTACGGTAACGGGTGTTATTCCCCGGTTTATGGTAGAGCGGGACTGGCATCATTCCGGCTTGACACAGTTGGTGGAGACAGAAACGATGCACGAGCGTAAAAGCTTGATGGCGCGTATGTCGGATGCTGTCATTGCGCTTCCTGGAGGATGTGGCACGATGGAAGAATTGTTAGAAGTAATCACGTGGAAGCAACTGGGACTTTACCTTAAACCGATTGTTGTCTTGAATATCCAAGGGTTTTATAATCCGTTGATAGAAATGTTAGAGAAAGCCATCGGCCAGCAATTTATGCGTCGCGAACACGAATCGCTTTGGCAAGTGGCCTTTACTCCCGAGGAAGCTGTGGAGCTATGTGTTTCTCTTCCGGCATGGGACAAGAAAATCTGTAAATTTGCAGCTGTATGAACGATACATGCTCCGTCGGATTCGAATACATTGTCGAAAAGGTACACGAAGAGTCCTTGCAACTCGATAGTGCCTTGGTGAGAAGTATGCAGACTGTTTCTGGTATGCCGGGTGAGGTTTTACCTTACCAGATTCGTTCCGAATGGTCGGTTACGTGCCTGATTTTGTTTTGTTTCCTTGTGTTTTCGCATATTGTGAAGAATGGAAAGAAATATATCATCCAGCATATCAGAAGCCTGTTTCAGCGTAAGGACCGCAGTAGCCTGTTCGATGAGGTGCAAGGTACGGACAATGGGTATACGATGGTATTTCCACTCTTGACTTGTATTTGTTACGGTCTGTTTTTCTATTATTATTCGGTGGAGTCATTTCCGGCATTGGTTTATGTTACTCCTCACGAGGCATTGATTGGTGGGTACATTTTGTTGTCGATTTTTTATATGTTGTTCAAGTGGGGAAGTTATAATTTTGTCAACTGGGTTTTCTTTGAGAAGGAGCAAAGCAAGGCGTGGATTCAGACATACTTCGACCTTCTTAGTGCCCAATGTTTCCTGTTGTTGCCTATTATCTTGTTCATTATTTACTTTCGTCCCGATGTCATTATTAGTAATATATTGATAGCTTTTACGTTGATTTCCGCTAAAATATTGTTATTTTATAGGGGATTTAGGAACTTTTTCAACCAAAGTTATGGTTTTCTACATTTTATTCTGTACTTTTGTGCCCTCGAAATGGTACCCCTTTTGCTGTTGGCGAAAGGTATCCTCTATATGAACCAGATTGTGATTTTAAATTTTTAGTGCCTTGAAGATTAAAAAAGTCCTCGTTTCTCAGCCTAAACCTACATCAGAAAAGTCACCTTATTTTGACATTGCTGAGAAGTACGGAGTGAAAATAGATTTTCGCCCGTTTATAAAAGTTGAGAGTTTGTCGGCAAAGGAATTTAGACAACAGAAGATTTCCATATTGGATCACACTGCTGTCGTATTTACTTCGCGTCACGCCATAGACCATTTTTTCAACCTTTGTGCGGAGTTGCGTGTAACTGTCCCTGAGACGATGAAGTATTTCTGTACTTCGGAAGCCATAGCTTTGTATATTCAGAAATATGTTCAATACCGTAAGCGGAAAGTATTCTTCGGCGCTACGGGCAAGTTTGTCGATTTAGTGCCTGTAATTGTGAAGCACAGTACGGAGAAGTATCTGATTCCGATGTCGGACGTGCATAACGATGAAGTGAAAGACTTGTTGGATAAACATCACATCCAACATACTGAAGCGGTGATGTACCGTACCGTAAGTAATGATTTCACACCGGAAGAAGATTTTGATTATGATATGCTGATTTTCTTCAGTCCGGCTGGAATCCAATCATTGATGAAGAACTTCCCTAAGTTCGAGCAGAAGGATATCGCCATCGGAAGTTTCGGACCGACTACGGCAAAGGCGGTAAAAGATGCAGGATTGCGTCTGGATTTGGAAGCTCCTACGGTAGCTGCTCCTTCGATGCCTGCCGCATTGGATATGTTTATCCGCGAACATAATAAATAAGATTCATCGGTATATATTGAAACGCAGATTAACGCAGGTGGGCGCGGATAGTATAATATAAATCTGTGAAAATCTGCGTTAACCTGCGTTTCTTTAATATTCAAATTATGACAGAACCGGTAAAAAAAACTTTTCCGAAAAAGGAACATTTAAGCAGCTTGCTGGTGATTGACAAATTGTTTGCAGGAGGCAGCAAGTCATTGGCTGTTTTTCCTTTGCGTGCTGTTTATATGCCGGTGGAAAATGCAGGTCTTCCTGAGGTCTCTGTCTTGATTAGTGTCTCTAAAAAGCGTTTCAAGCGTGCGGTAAAGCGCAATCGGGTGAAACGGCAAATCAGGGAAGCCTACCGTAAAAACAAGTCTCTGCTGACAGATGCTTTAGAAGCGAAAGGCAAGAAACTTGCGGTCGCTTTCATTTGGCTCGATGATGAGCTTCATGCTTCTCCGGAAGTAGATGAAAAGGTGAAAAAGTTGCTCCAGCTGATAGCGGAGCGTGTCGGATGAAGCATGAAAAAGATACTTTCGTTTTTGCTTTTACTTCCCATTTATTTTTATCGGAACTGCATTTCTCCCTTTACGCCTCCATCGTGCCGGTTTACACCCACATGTTCGGAATATGCCGTTCAGGCAATAAAGAAACACGGTCCGTTCAAAGGGCTTTACCTTGCCATACGCCGCCTGTTGCGGTGCCATCCGTGGGGAGGTTCGGGATACGACCCTGTTCCTTAGTTATTCACTACAGAGGATTCTTAATTCTTCATTCTTCATTTATTATGATGTGTTTTGATGTCCATACTCATCACTTATCTGCATGTCCTTCCGAAGCTATATTCAATGCCGATAGCAAGTATATTCCTTTACCCGATGAAGCTATGTGGCTTTCGGTGGGGATACATCCGTGGTATCTTACTTCCGAGAATTATCCGATGCAGCTCCGGTGGATAGAATCTGTGTTGGGAAAAGACAAGCGGGTGATTGCTTTGGGAGAAGCGGGGCTTGATAAGTGTTGCCATGCGCCTTTTTCCTTGCAAGAGGAAGCTTTCCGCATGATAGTTTCTCTTTCCGAACACTACAGCCTGCCTCTGGTTATCCATGCCGTAAAGGTTTATAATGAATTGATTGCCTTGAAAAAAGAAATTCATCCTTCACAGCCTTGGATTGTCCACGGCTTTCGGGGAAAGAAGGAACTGGCGCAGAGCCTCGTAAGGCAAGGGTTTTACCTCTCTTTCGGCGAACATTATCACGCGGATGCATTGCGGTATATGCCTGAAGGAACCTTCTTGCTGGAAACCGATGAGAGCCGTGTGCCTATCCATACCTTATACCATAGGGCGGCAGAGATACGTGGAATCCATCCGGATTTATTGGCGGATAATGTCAGCCGGACGGTTAACTCGCTCTTTTTTAACCGGTAAAAATTGGTTATTCAGATAAAGTGTCGTACTTTTGCCGTTGACTTTAATATAATGTTAAACTAAGAATCTCATTCGATGAATTTTGTAGAAGAATTAAAATGGCGCGGAATGGTGCATAACATGATGCCGGGCACAGAAGAATTGTTGGAAAAAGAAATGGTAACGGCTTACTTGGGTATCGACCCTACTGCCGATTCCTTGCATATCGGACACTTGTGTGGTGTAATGATGTTGCGGCATTTCCAGCGTTGCGGACACAAGCCTTTGGCTTTGGTGGGCGGAGCTACGGGTATGATTGGCGACCCTTCCGGCAAATCGCAGGAGCGGAATCTGCTGGACGAAGAAACCCTGCGCCATAACCAAGAGTGCATCAAGAAACAGTTGGGCAAGTTCCTCGACTTCGAGTCGGATGCCCCGAACCGTGCAGAACTGGTGAACAATTACGATTGGATGAAAGACTTCACCTTCCTCGATTTTGCCCGAACCGTAGGCAAGCACATCACCGTCAACTATATGATGGCGAAGGACTCGGTGCAGAAACGCTTGAACGGCGAGGCACGCGACGGACTTTCATTCACCGAGTTCACGTATCAGTTGCTCCAGGGATATGACTTTTTGCATTTATATGAAACCCGCGGATGCAAGCTCCAATTAGGCGGAAGCGACCAGTGGGGGAACATCACTACGGGTGCCGAATTGATTCGCCGTACCAATGGGGGAGAAGTGTTCGCCCTTACCTGTCCGCTGGTAACGAAAGCCGACGGCACGAAGTTCGGCAAGACCGAAAGCGGAAACGTATGGTTGGACGCACGTTATACCTCTCCTTATAAATTCTACCAGTTCTGGCTGAACGTGAGCGATGAAGATGCCGAACGCTACATCAAGATATTCACTTCGCTTACGAAAGAAGAAATCGATGCGCTGATTGCCGAACACAAGGAAGCTCCACACTTGCGTGTGCTCCAGAAACGTCTGGCACGAGAAGTTACCGTCATGGTACACTCTGAGGAAGATTATAATGCAGCGGTAGAAGCATCGGGCATTCTTTTCGGAAACGCCACTTCTGATGCCTTGAAGCGTCTGGACGAAGACACGTTGCTTTCCGTATTCGAAGGTGTGCCTCAGTTTGAGGTGGCTAAGAGCGAAATAGAAGCCGGCATCAAGGCTGTAGACTTGTTCGTGGAAAAAGCCGCTATCTTCCCTTCGAAGGGCGAGATGCGCAAGATGACGCAAGGCGGAGGCGTATCGCTGAACAAGGAAAAGCTTACCGCATTCGACCAAGTGATTACTGCCGATGATTTGCTGGATGAGAAATACTTGCTCGTTCAGCGCGGCAAGAAGAATTATTATTTGATTATCGCGAAGTAAGTATAAAGCTATTCACCACAATTACACGGATTTTAAAGTTATAGTCAATCAGAAATGAGCGAAAAATCCGTTAATCTTTTATATTGAACACAGAGACGCAGAGACACGGAGAAATTGACAATAAAAAACTCTGTGCCTTTGTGTCTTCGTGTTTAATTCTATTCATAATCAGTTGGGTTTGGCTATTGTTTTCACAAAGATAGCGTATTTTGGTTTCCTTTTCTTGAAAAATTCCGTAATTTAGCGCGCGAAATGAAAAATAAAGGAATTATGAAGATAAATGTTTGTAAAAGACTGATGTTTGCCGTATGCTTTGCTGCAGGCGTGGCGGTTTACGGACAAGACGCAACGGGACATGTCAATCCGTTCCTGAGCGAATTCAATACGCCTTACGGGGTTCCGCCGTTCGAACAGATTACGGTTGCGGATTACCGTGAAGGGTTCCTGAAAGGGATGGAAGAGCAGAAACAGGAAATCGATGCCATAGTAAACCAGCGCTCGATGCCCGATTTCGAAAATACCATTGTGGCGCTCGACCGTAGCGGAGCGATGCTGAACCGGGTAGCTTATGTATTCTTTGGGCAGAGCGGATGCAATACGAACGCCGAGATGCAGGCGTTGGAGCAGGAAATGGCTCCGTTGCTTTCGGCTCATAGCGATGATATTTCGCTGAACAAACGCTTGTTCCAGCGGGTGAAGGAAGTATATGAGAACCGTGCGAAATTCAACCTCGATAAAGAACAGACTAAGTTATTGGAGGAAACATATAAAGGTTTCGTACGGAGCGGAGCCAACCTGAGCGATGCCGACCAGCAGAAGCTTCGGGCGTTGAACGAGAAGATTTCGACGCTTCAGATTACGTTCGAGCAAAACATGCTGAAAGAAACCAACGCTTTCAAGCTGGTCATTACGGACGAGAAAGACTTGAGCGGGCTGCCAGCCAGCTTGATAGCACAGGCCGCCGAGACCGCTAAGGGCATGGGTGAAGAAGGCAAATGGGTGTTTACCTTGCATAACCCCAGCATCATGCCTTTCTTGCAATATGCCGATAACCGTGTGTTGCGCGAGCGTATTTATAAGGCTTATATCAATCGGGGAAATAACGGGAACGATGCCGACAACAAGCAAGTGGTGCGCGACCTGATTACGGCACGTCTGGAAAAAGCCAAGCTGATGGGCTATGAAGACTATGCCTCGATGGTGTTGGAAGACCGTATGGCGAAGAACGAAAAGAACGTGTACGACCTGCTTAACCAGCTTTGGACACCTGCTCTTGCCAAGGCGAAGGAAGAGTTGGCTGATATCAAGGCGGAAATCAAGCGCGAGGGCAACGATTTTGAGCCGGAAGGCTGGGACTGGCGTTATTACTTCGAAAAAGCGAAAAAGCATAAATACGACATGGACGAGAACGAAATCCGTCCGTATTTGGAACTGAACAACGTGCGCGACGGTGCTTTCTATATGGCAAAACGCCTGTATGGCATTACGTTCCGTCCCTTGGAATACATGCCGAAACCGCATCCCGAAGCGCAAGTATTCGAGTGTATCGACAAGGACGGAAAGCCCTTGGGCATCCTTTATTTCGATTTCTTCCCACGTGCCAGCAAGAGCGGAGGCGCATGGTGCGGCGAATACCGTCCCCAGTCGTATGATGAGAACGGCAACAAGGTGGTGCCTGTAGTTACGATTGTATGCAACTTCACCAAGCCATCGGCAGGTGAGCCTGCCCTTTTGAGCCCGGATGAAGCGACTACGCTTTTCCATGAGTTCGGGCACGGGCTGCATTCGCTCTTTTGCGATGTGCACTATACAGGCGTGAGCGGTGTGCCCCGCGATTTCGTGGAGCTTCCTTCTCAAATTGACGAGCATTTCACCTTCGAGCCGGAAATGTTGCAGGTATATGCGAAACATTACAAGACAGGCGAGGTCATGCCGACCGAACTGGTAGAGAAATACGACAAGAGCAGCAAGTACGGACAAGGTTTCGCTACGGTGGAATACCTTGCCGCATCGCTTCTGGATATGGATTTCCACACGCTGAAGTCGGTGCCTGCCGATATGGACGTGATGGAGTTCGAAGCCAAGACCTTGGGCGACCGTGGTTTGCTGAAGCAGATACCGTCGCGTTACCGCACTACGTATTTCGCGCATACCATGGGCGGAGGCTATACCGCCGGATATTATAGCTACATCTGGGCGGAAGTGCTCGACTGTGATGCGTTCGGAGCATACGTAGAGAGCGGAAACCTGTTCGACCCCGAAGTGGCAAGCAAGTTCCGCAAGTATGTCCTCACGCCGGGCGGCATTGATGACGCGATGGATATGTACGTCAATTTCCGCGGAAAAGGTCCCGATATCAAGTGGTTGCTCGAGAAACGTGGCTTGGATACTCCTGCGCCTTTGAAACAAGATAAGGAATAAACATAGTTAATTAACAATTAAAAGTGAATAGTTAATAACGGCAATCAGAGACATCCACCGTTATTAACTATTCATTGTTCATTATTAATTATTCACTCTTAATTATCTCCGACATGCCGGACCTATCATTTTCGTTTATCTATACCTCCTATTATAAGAAAGCGTTTAGCTTTGCCAAGTCGTATGTCCACGATGAGGCGGTGGCAGAAGATATTGCTTCGGAAGCGCTGATAGCTTTGTGGGGGAAAACAAAGGTAGAGTCTGCCGAGCAGGTGGCACCTCTTTTGCTGACTATTCTGAAAAATAAGACATTCTTTTGCGCATGTAAATATTACTCAGATAGGCCTTTAGCAGTCCGATGGAAATCGAGGGATAGTATCGTTGGCGCATGACCTTTGCGGTGTTTACCGATGCCAGTGAGGCATTGAAAGCGAAATCAAGTTTCCTCAAGTCCCTTGCCTGACAATCGTTGAGTCCGGTGAACTGCTTGGAATCCCGAAAGCAAAACTCAATCTGGAATCTATATCGGCTTGTACGGTAGTATTCGATGATGTCCTTGGCCGCCATGTCAAGG
>UMEP01060833.1_pt1 | contig 9834 bp, 3 predicted proteins | sample 1964771 | NCBI WGS metagenome assembly UMEP01 (sample SAMEA4836022, study PRJEB28245) | human gut metagenome | biome: gut microbiome; material: fecal sample | place: Denmark | collected 2008 | reverse complement strand
TTGCTTCCTACAAAGTAGTCGTTTAGCTTTTTAAATATTGTCCCTTGTTCTTCTATCTTTGTTAGTTCTATATTTTTGCTCGTATCTCCATTAGCTTCGTCATCGCTCGGATCGCTTGCCCCTAATAGGTTCTCTGTTATCTCTTTTCCACTTATCGCATAACCTTCATATTTAAAGTTCATTATTGGACTATATTTTAGGAATACAAAATATATTAGTCCTACTAATATTACAATCAATATCAATGCTATTACCAAGAATCTTGGCGTCTTTACCATGTTTAATCTTTTAGAATTTTTACTATTTATATTCTTTGTTCTCTTTGCTTTTTTTGTTATTCGCATTATTCTACACCTCCTGCTTTTGCTATATTTCCTACAATATTCGTATTCGTGCAGAATAATTTCTTTATTAAATATTCTATAAATTTACAACGCAAAAAACAGGCTATCTCTAGCACTTTATTTTTTCCTTCATATAGTGCTATAAACAACCTGTTTTCAACGCCAAATAGAGCAGCCTCATTTGCTACTCTTCTTATTTCTCTAAACGTACTTGTGTGTGTGTGTACAGCGCCAAGGCTTACACGGTTCGCTTTCTTTTGCATCTCTTTGCCCTCGCTTTTCTTCTTTCTTCTTTTTGTTAAGCTTGCGAATAATTTTTTATGTTGGGAATTTTCAAATTATCCTAAACTAACTTTTTTTAATTTCTCTTTCTATTTATCTTATATTATTAAATATTTTTGTTTTTGTAAATAGTCTTTTTTTAATATAAAGTTCAAAAAAAGACTATACTTCTACGCACAGCCTTTTCCTATTATTTTATTTACATTTTTATAACATTTTATTTTTTATTTATAATTATCTAGTTATGGCTTTAAAGCAGTAATTGGTACGATATAAATTCCTGTTTCAGGATCTTTTGCAATTACATCAGCATAACCAACTATAATACACATAAATTTAGGCTTTTTAGTCATATTTTTATAAAAATTCAATAAACTTTTTTTAGCTTCCTCTACTTGATTAAATCCTAGTTTTATCTCTATTGCTGCATACTCTCCATCCTTAAATTCCAAAATAGTATCAACTTCCATTCCTGTAACATTATCCCTAAAGTGAAAAATTTTTCCTCCTAAATAATCCATATAAATTTTTAAATCTCTCTCAACCAATGCCTCAAACATAAAACCAAAAGTTCGTAAGTCATTCATTAGCTTTTCTCTTGTTAATCCTAAACAAGCACATGCTAAAGAAGGATCTGTAAAATGTCTTTTGGCTGATTTTCCAATTCTATTTGGCGATCTATAATTTTCACTATAGGCATCTTGATTATCTGTAATATGAAGTCTATTTAAAACATTTAAGTAATCTTCTACCGTAGTTCTACTTTCTATTCTTTCATTTTCGCTTTGGAATTCATTAATATCTTTTAAAAGGGTGCTATTGCTAACAACTGTTGACTCATTTCTAGCAAGACTTTTTAATAACATTAGCATTTTGCTTTTATCTCGGTTTTTATCATCATTCATATCTTTGTCTAAAATTGCATCTATATAACTTTTTGGTATAATCCCAATTTTATCTCCAGCAATATTTAAATTAGATGGCCAACCACCACGAATTATTAGGTCTGCCAACTTTTCTAATGTAACTTTTTCATTTATTTGATTTTTCATCTTCCCATTTTTTATATCTTCTATAGATACTTTACCTGTCGAATCGCCAGATTCGTATAAACTCATTGTATACATGTTTATTTTTCCTATTCTTCCTGCTCCTGAATGATGAATTTTCTTCTTTTGCTCTTCATCAGTTAGTTTTGTTGAACAAGTTAAAATATAAATTCCTTTTTCTGTAGTCTCGTCACATTTTCTTCTAACTGCATCCCATATTTTAGGTAACAAATTCCATTCGTCTATTAATTCTGGTCGTTCATTATTTAATACTAATTCTAAGCTTAAGTCCGCCTTTTGTCTTGTTTCGTCATCATCTAATAGTATAACACTATTAGCTTGATTTAACGACGACCACGTCTTTCCACACCATTTTGGACCTTCAATACTAACAGCACCAAATATTGATAAATAATCTTTAATTTTTTTATCTACTAACCTATCTATATATTTATCTTTTCTTAAACTCATTAATTTTTCCTCCTATATATATTATAACCTATTTAAAATGAATTTCCAATACAAATGTGCATTTTTTAATAAATTTAATGTGCATTTTTTAACTTTTTTCGTGTGCAATTTTTAAAATTTCTCCTTTATTGAGTGATTTTTCGCATACATTTATAATCTACAAAAAAGAACTGCCTAAGAAATAATTAATTTGTACCTAAAAAAATAAGAATAGCTAATAAGATTTTTTACTTGTTAGCTATTCTTACACACACTTAATTTTTAAATTATTCAAATTTGTCTTTTTAAATTAGGTATTTTTTCGTCTATTTTTTCAATTCAATATAGTTAAGTAATTTTATTAAAGTCGATCTTAATTACTTATTTTTTTGCTTCTAGGTACACACACTTTTACCTAGATAAGCATTTCTCCTAAGCAGGGATTTTAGCACCGTCCCCAAATCCCGAAACACCGTCTCCGATTCCTGAAACACTGTCCCTGGATTCCGAAGTGTCCTCGAATCCCGAGCACCGTCTCTAATTTCCAACGTTTCTATTTCCCTTTTCTTAGGTTTTTCTTTAATGCAAATAATACTATTCCTACTCCTATTATGCTTAATACTATCCATACTATTCCCAATTTTGTATTTTTAGTTTCGCTTTCGCTTGCATAATACTCGTCTAAATTATTTGCTTCTATTTTTTCGTTCTCACTTACCACCTCCTCTTTGCTTGTATCTAATAACTCTTCTTCATCATATATCTCGTACTCTCCTGTTGCTTCATTATATATAGTTATATATTTTTTCTCTTTCAAAGAGTTATTAGTTGCATTGTTTTCGGTGGTTGCTACGCCTTCTATTCCTTGTTCTGCATTAGTAGTATTTTGTTTTTCTAGCACCTCTTCTATCGGTGTTTCTTCTAATTTAATTTGTAATTCTTTGCTTGCTTCATAGTTGTTTGCTTGCTCTACTGACATTGTTTCGTCAGAAGTTGCATTTCCTATTCCTGCCAATTTTTCTTTTACATAGTCAATTATTCCTATTTTTTCTTTTTCTTCGTCAGTATCATTCTTTACTGTAGATGAAGATATTACTTCTCCAGTTTGGTAGTTAAACTTAAGCTTATCTCCATTTTTGTACGTTATTTCTATCTCATGCGAATCGCTAGTCAGATTATTTCCTATACTTTTGATATCTTTGTTTTCAAAATCTTTCGGATATTCTATTGGCTCTTTCAAGTCGTATAATCTTCCGTCTGTACCTAGTACTGTTTCGTATTCTTTTCCGTTGTAACTGTCCAATATTAAGTTATTTTCAACTGGCGTTATATCTTCTCCATCAGCTGTAGTTCCAAGCACAATAGGTACAGCGTATAACTTGTTATCCTTTACATATAACTTTGCATTTCTTTTTGCTTTAGTTCCATCTGGTGAAGTTATTGTTGAATGTGTGCTGTATGTTTGTATTGTTTTGTTATTATATTCAAAGTTTTCTTCAATTTGTTCATTAACTAATTCATTTTGAATTTCTATAGAATTTTCTGTAGTTTCTATTATATGCTCAGAGTCCTTTGGAAGTGATATACCTTCTTGATTTGTTAATGAGGCTAGTATAGGATATTTATTATTTTCTACTACGCTTAAGTTTATATAACTTGTTGACCATTTTAATTTTGATGTATATGTATCTTTATCCTTTAAATCCTGTTCTTTTAAATATTTATCATCAGATATAAATATTTCATTATATATATTTGGATTTTCCTCATTAACACTTGAATATTTATAATAATAATTATCTATTAACCTTTGATTTTCTTGTTGTCTATCACCAATTCCCAAAGATACACTTTTTGAATCTTGAGACTTTATATAAGCTTCTATATAGTTACTTGCGAATTGACTATCTAAATACAATTCCTTATCAGTTTTTCCAATTAATCCTCCTATATTTCCTACTCCTTTAATTTTACTACCTACAACATAATTATGATGTATTTCGATTCTGTTATCTGATATCGTTGTTGTATTAGCATTTTTTATGTATCCAACTACTCCTCCTATATTTTCGCCTAAAGCAACTATTTCTGTATTACTATAATTGTAGTATATATTTCCTGTTTGAACACATCCTACTAATCCACCTACATAGTTATTTCCTTCAACATAGCAATCCTGTAAATAATTACAGATTATATTACTTGCGTTACCAGCATCTGTTCTTCCGACAAATCCACCTACATAGTCACCTTTATTTACCACTCTAATATTATTTACTTCTATATAATTAAATGTTTGTGCAGAACCTCCTGCTACACCACCTACATTATATGTAGAATACTCCGTTCCTTCTACAGTTGAATTTGTTAATCTTCCATAACTTAATGAGTTTTTATATCCAACTAAACCTCCTATGTCATATCCACTTCCATATACTTCTACATTATCAGCATACGCATATATACTGTTAACATATGAATGACCAGATATTCCTCCTACATAATTTACTCCTTCTACTTTTGTGTTATTAACTGTTACATTATTAATTCTTCCATATCCGATTGCTCCACCAACATAATTTTTTCCAGTGACTTCTACATCTTCAATAGTAATATTTTTAGTAAGTGTAGTCTCACTATAATTAGAACATGAAATGTTACCAAAAATTCCCCCACTATAGTCGCCCTTTGCTGTAATATAAATATTATTTCCTGTAATTTCACTACATTCCATTTCACTCATACTTGCAATAAATCCTGCAACTGTTGTATTTGCATTACAAGTAATATTGTTTAATTTTATATTATTTATCTTGTTAGATGCATTTTTAGCAATACAAGCCACATAATTTTTATTAGGAGTATTTATAGTTATATCTTTGAATTCTAGATTTATTAATTCCGCTGTATTATTTATTATTATACCTTCGTAATTGGCTGTGGTTGAATCGTCTATATTTATATTTTCAAATTTTATATTTTTTATAGAGTATTTTGCTTCTTTTATTAATCCTTCTGATTTATTTGATGTTATGTTTAAATTTTTAATTGTGTATCCACCTTCTGGAGCTTCTAACCTTCCTATAGAAACATTATAATTTGGATATAATTTTCCATTAAAATCAATATCTGTTAATAATCTATAGTTTTGTGCAAATTCACTATCTATGCTTTGCCAATCTTCAAATTTTGTAATTTCCTTAAAGAATTGCAAATCTATTTTTGTTTCCATTTTTTGTTCATTTTCTATACTATCTTTTTCATATATAATTTTTGATAATTTATAATTGTCATAATATTTAATTGCTTTAACTTTCAGTTCTATATATGTTTTTCCGTTTTCTAAGACATTTCTTTCCATTGTTACTTCCATATCATTTATTATTATATCTTTAATGTCTAACATATCAGGATTGTTTATAGTTAGTGCAACTCTTCCTGAATTTAAATCTATTCTTTCAATTTCAATATTTTCAATCTTTAATAATTTTTCTTCTAATTGCATATCTATCTGATTAGGCAATAACTTATCTGTACCCTGATAATACAATTTAGGAAAAATATTATCTTCTAATTGTGAATAATCAAAATTATTATCGAAAAATAATAGATTCTCATAGGAATTTTTAAAAAATATTTCATTATCATCTAACAAACTAATATTTTCTTCTGCTGATTGTTCATTTCCATTTATTAATTGTTTTTTATATCCATAATTTCCTCTTCCTAAAATACTATTTCCAGAAATTCTATTTTCTATATCTACCGTGCTATATAAATTTCCAATATATAAATTATTTATAATTCCACTATCTCCACTTTTACTATTAAATCCAACAATTCCTCCTGTATATATTGCCTTTGTATCTATATTAACCAGACTATAGTTATTTCGTATAATACCAGAATTACTTCCTGCAATTCCCCCCGTTTTTTCTTTAGTAGTAACAATTTCACCTTGCGAATAGCAATATTGTATTGTTCCTGTATTTTCTCCAACTATACCTCCTATTCCATTAACTATAATCGCTTTGTTTACATCAAAACTAATATTTCTAGTATAACTATTCCTTATAATCGCATTAGAGGTTCCTGCTATTCCTCCTAATGATAATTTAGATAATTCTTGTTCTATTTCTATTTTTCCATTTATAACAGAACAATTCTGAATAGTTCCTTTTGCTACTCCTATTAAAAAACCTGCAGAAGTTTCTGTACTTGTTTCAAACTTTATATTAGCATTTTGTATATGTACATTATTAATTTCTGAATAATTTCCACTATTTAATACTACCCCCACATTACTCATATTGCTTTTTACATTTTGATTATAATTTTGTATATATATATTTTTTAATGTACCATTAAGTTGCTTTATTAATCCAGAATTCGTTTGTATCGTAATATTTTTTATAGTATGCCCTGACCCATCTATAATTCCTGAAAAATTATTAGTTATTAATACATTCTCTAATGCATTACTAAAATCTAAATCTGACATTAACTTATAATTTTCATCAGGAAATTTATTTATTTTTTCCCAGTCTTGAATACTATATACTTCTTTATATAAATCTACTAGTATAATTTTTTCATCTTCTTGATATTGTCTCTTATATGTATTACCGTAAGCACCTTTAGTTTCAAATTCTAAAATATTATATTTAGATACAAAGATTTCTGGATTTTTTATATTTATAATTACCTTACTTTTTCCATCTTCAAAATTTTGACTTTCAATTTCTGTTGTTAAATATTCGATTTTTATACTATTAATACTTTCCCCTGTTGGATTATGTATATTTAATTCTATTTTTGCGGTATTATTATCACTTTCTATAATACTACTTGATATAATTTCTGGTAGATCTTCATCTTCAATATTAGGCAATTTTAAATATTCTTGGTTTGGCATTACATTAGGCATTTTTAACGTTGGAAAATAACCATTTTTTATATTCTCTTCTATGATAAATTTATCATCTAAATTTAACGTTTGTTTTTGAAACTCATTATCATAAAGAGCTAAATTTGATGAACTTATGTCATATGAACTAGTATATACACTATTATAAAAATAATATGAATTATTTATTCTTCCAGCATTAGAATTAATATTTGGACCTCTTATATTTTTTCTCTCTTCCGACAAGTCATTTATTTTTACTGAATATATATTCTCTGCTAATCCATCATTATATATTATTAAATCTGCTATATTAATAGTTCCTCCACATGTTTTTTGATAATTAACTCCTGATAGTGTATATATATTACTGACTGTTCCGACTACGACAGTTATTAACTAAAAATCCAGTTGTATTAATTGATTGGCCAGCATCAACCGTTCCTAGCTGAGTAGTATTTTTACCATATATGTAGCCATTTTTTATTTCACCATAATTTGACGCAAAGGCACATGAATAATACTGACCATATAATGGTTCCTTATAATTAATTACAAATCCTGAAATAATCCCATAATTTTCCCATCCAATTAATGTATTATATATATTTTCATATGGATTTGAATGAATTAAATTCACTTGTAGATTATTTATTTCTCCATAATTAATTTTAAATATTGCTCCCTTTCCCCAATGAGATATTACTTCATCTGGCATTTTTACATTCAAAACTAAATTTGAAATTTTACCACTTCTACTTATACTAGAAAACAGATACACATTACTTGAATATAATATTGTTATTATTTTGCCATTATAATCAATGTTACCTTCAAAAATTAAGCTATTATTTCCAAAAGAATATTCTTCGCTACTTTCCTTTGAAAAATCTAAATCATTTATTATAATATATTTACCTTTTGGCTGTATTTGTAAATAGTCCTGCTCATCATATATCCCTTGTATTTCTTCACCATTTTTCGTATTATACTCTAATTCTGAAAGCATATATTCTCTTTCTTTAACTTTGATACAAAGTTCTGCTGTATATTGCTTATTTGACTGTGTTTCATATGTTTTTATTGCATTTGTTATTATATTTTCTGTTGGTATTTCTTGATATCTATCTGTTCTTATTAATTTTCCATCCTCATATACTTTTATATAATAGTCATTTGTAGTTATCTCATCCCTTTTATCTTCTAAATCTATACTATAGGTACTCTGAAGCACATATTTAAATTCTTCGTAACTTGTTTTTCTATTTCCTAATTCTATTTGAAGTTCTTGTACTTCTATTCCATTTCCTCCTGATATACAAAATCCTAGATATCCTGTATTATCTACTGTTAATGTATATTGAAAATCTTTCCATTCCTCTGTTAATCCTTCTATTTTAGTTCTATTTGTATCTGTTTTACTGTTTTGTATATATGCACTTTGTGAACCACTCACTGCTTTTGCTTTAAAGCTCATTGTTACTTCTTGGCCTGCATATTCTCTTAAGTCATATACTGCTCTTCTAGTGTTTCCATGACCTCCCAATGTTAATGTTTTTGTTTCTTGATTGTATTCTTTTCCATAGTAGTCATATGTATTAAAATTTGGATATACATACCATTTTATTTCTGAACTCATATCTACTAAATTTTTTCCTGTAGCCTTTTTACTTAATTCTGTTAATCCTATCTTTCCACTTATTCCTGGCTCTGTTAGTATCTCTATCTCTTTTATTAAGTAATTTACTTTATATGTTGCATCTGTACTTCCTTCGTTATACTGGTCTGCATAAAAGCTTAATTTGTATTTTTGGTTTTCCTCTAATTTTTCATATGTCTTTCTTATATAATCTTCATTTGTTCTTAGTTCTTGTAAGTCTAGTAAATCATTGCTACTGTTTCTTAATTCCATTCTTACTTTGTTATTTAATACTGAATTATTTATATCTTCTATTCTTACATCGAAGTCTATTAAATTTCCTGTTACAAATTGATTTTTTATCTCTACTTTTGCTGGTATTTTTAATGTTGTAAATTCTTTATAGTTATATGTTACTTGAATGTCTTCTTGTGTTTCTCCTAATTGTACATTTCCTGTTATCTGTATCGTATATTTTGTATTTGATTTTAAGTTTTCATATTTTATTTCTTTTGTCTCATTTTGTTGTAGTTTTTCTATCTCTTCGCCTGTTAGTGTATCTGTATATACTACTGTTCCTTCTTTTGTTTCTTTATTATTAGTTGTTGCTTCATCGTTTGAATTCTTTCCTTGTTCTACTATGTTTATCGTTAATTTATTAAGTATCTGTATTAACCTCTTATCTGTTCTGTCTTCATCTATTTTGTAGCTTATTGTTGATGTTGTACTTGTTAGTTCTTTGTTTTCTACTACTAGCTCTAGCGAACCTAGTGTTGATATTGGTTGTGTTGCAAATACTAGGTTTCCTAGCTCTATATTTTCTTGTTTTCCTCTATTATCATTTAAATCATAATCCGCATATATTCCTATCTTGTAATATTGGTTTTGGTCTAAATCTTCTAGTTTTATATTTTTCTCGTTTTCTGCTAGTTTCTCTTCTTTTACTTTTTCTCCATTTGGTCTTGTTACTATGTATTTATACTTTTCTAATTTTACTTTATCTTTGTTTGTTAAATTTAATTTAAGTTCTACACTTACTATATCTTGCTCTTTTATACTTACTCTTGCTGTCGGCGCTTGTTTTGATGTTCTTGTTTCTCCTTCGTTGTTGTTTACTTTTAGTTCTATTCCGTTTTTATCGTAGAATCTTAGTGTGTATTTTAT
>UMEP01077479.1_pt1 | contig 9838 bp, 8 predicted proteins | sample 1964771 | NCBI WGS metagenome assembly UMEP01 (sample SAMEA4836022, study PRJEB28245) | human gut metagenome | biome: gut microbiome; material: fecal sample | place: Denmark | collected 2008 | reverse complement strand
ATTAAGAGACTAGATAGAAAAATAAATATATTATTTAAAGATTATATTTTGTCAAAATTAAAGGGGGATATTTAGAGATGAAGATAACTGACGTAAGAGTAAGAAAAATAACAGATGAAGGTAAAATGAAATGTATAGTTTCATTAACTTTTGATAACCTATTTGTAGTACATGACATAAAGGTTATAGAAGGTCATAATGGATTATTCATAGCAATGCCAAGCAGAAAAGTAGGAGAAGGAAACTTCAGAGATATAGCTCATCCTATAAATGCTGAAATGAGACAAGTAGTAGAAGATGCAGTATTAAAAGCTTACCATGAAACAGTAGCTCAACTAGAAGTTGCAGCTGAATAATTTTGAATAACGGATATATCTATAGCAATACTAAGGATATGTCGTTGGTAAGATGATTCAAGTTAATTTTTTGTTAAAATTAAATTATGAAAGAATATATATAAATTGTTAAGAGTCGAACTTTCGGCTCTTTTTTGTTGTTAAAGTCAGTAAACTTTGTTTAAATATATACTTTTTTGTAAAAAAGTGATATATTAGTTAGTAGAAATGAATGACATTGAATACTAATATGTAATTTTACATATTATACATATATAGGAAAATAATTAATGAATGGAGTGGGGACATGAATTTTAAAGCGATAATCCTTGCCGCTGGTAAAGGAACAAGAATGAAGTCTAAATATCCAAAGGTTGTACATAAAGTATGTGGTAAAGAAATGGTAAACCACGTAATAAGCGTTTCAAAAAAATCAGGGGTTAATGATATAGTTGCAATCTTAGGTCACGAATCTGATGTAGTAAAAGAAAAATTACCTAAAGACACTATGATAGCAATGCAAACAGATCAATTAGGAACAGGTCATGCAGTAATGATGGCTAAAGAATATATAAATGATAATGATACTATAGTTGTGCTTTGCGGAGATACACCTTTAGTAAAAGAAGAAACATTAAAAAGATTATTCGATTACCATATAGAACACGGATATCATGCAACAGTTCTTACAACTACAGTAGATAATCCAACTGGATATGGAAGAATAATAAGAGATGAAAACAAAGATCTACTTAAAATAGTAGAGCAAAAAGATGCTAATGAAGAAGAAAAGAAAGCAAAAGAAATAAATTCAGGAATATACTGCTTCAATGGGAAATCATTAAGAGAAAGTCTTGATTTATTAGATAACAACAATGCTCAAGGTGAATACTACCTAACAGATACAATCAAAATAATGAGAGATAAAGGTCAAAAAGTAGGGGCTTTCAATGGTTCTACAATAGAAGAACTAATGGGAGTTAATTCAAGAGTTGAATTATCAAAAGCTGAAGAAATAATGAGAAGAAGAATAAATGAATCTCATATGGTAAATGGAGTAACAATAATAGATGTTAACTCAACTTATATAGAAGCAGATGTAGAAATAGGAAATGATACTATAGTATATCCTGGAGCAATGCTTAGAAGAAATACTAAAATAGGAACAAACTGTGTAATAGGAATGAATTGTAGTATAACAAATTCTCAAATAGGAAATTATACAGAAGTACAAAGTTCAACAATAGTAGATAGTACTGTTGGAGAAAATACTACAGTAGGACCATATGCATACTTAAGACCAAATAGTAATATAGGAAACAATGTTAAAATAGGAGACTTCGTAGAAGTTAAAAATGCTACTATAGAAGATAACTCTAAAGCATCACACTTATCATATATAGGAGATGCACACGTTGGTAAGGATGTAAATATAGGATGCGGAGTAGTATTTGTAAACTACGATGGCAAAAATAAATTTAAATCAACAGTTAAAGATGGAGCATTTATAGGCTCAAATTCTAACTTAGTTGCACCAGTTACTGTAGAAGAAAAGGGATACGTAGCTACAGGATCAACTATAACTAATGATGTTCCACAAGGAGCATTAGCAGTAGCCAGAGAAAGACAAGTGATAAAAGAAGGCTGGGTAGCAAAAAAGGAAGAAAGAGATAACAATAAATAGCAACTAAATAGCTTATTATTTAAGGCAAAACGCCTAAATTTTAATAAATAAATTGTTTTTAAAGTTTTGGGAGGATACAAATGAACACTAGCGGAAGTGAAATCAAAATACTTGCAGGTAATTCATCTAAAGAATTAGCTCAAAAAATAGCTGATTACATAGGTGTACCTTTAGCAGATTGTGAAGTAGGTACATTTAGTGATGGCGAAATAAGCGTAAACATGAATGAAACAGTAAGAGGATGCGATGTTTTCGTAGTTCAATCAACTAATAGCCCAGTAAATGAAAATTTAATGGAATTATTAATAATGATAGATGCATTAAAAAGAGCATCAGCAGGAAGAATAACAGCAGTTATTCCTTACTACGGATATGCAAGACAAGATAGAAAAGCTAAGGCAAGAGATCCAATCACAGCTAAATTAGTTGCAAACTTAATAACAGCAGCAGGAGCAGATAGAGTTTTAACTATGGATTTACATGCTGCACAAATACAAGGATACTTTGATATACCACTAGATCATTTACAAGGTGGTGCAATATTAGCAGACTACTTCAACAGCAAAAACATAGAAGATTTAGTAGTAGTATCTCCTGACTTAGGAAGTGTTACAAGATCTAGAAAATTTGCTAATGGATTAGATGGAGATGTCCCTCTAGCTATAATAGACAAGAGAAGACCAAAAGCTAACGTATGTGAAATAATGAACATAATAGGCGATGTTAAAGATAAAAATGTTATATTATTAGATGATATGATAGATACAGCAGGAACAATATGTAATGCTGCTAATGCACTTAAAGAATTTGGTGCTAAAGAAGTTTACGCTTGTTGTACACATGCAGTATTATCAGGTCCAGCAATAGAAAGAATAGAAGCTTCTGCTATAAGTGAGTTAATAGTTCTTGATACTATACAACTTCCTGAAGAAAAGAAGATAGATAAGATACAAATAAAAACTGTTGCACATTTATTTGGAGATGCAATAAAGAAAATATTCGCTAACGAATCTATAAGTCAATTATTTTAATTAATGAATACACCTTATTTTATAATAGGGTGTATTTTTATGCTATAAATTTCTATATTAATTAAAATATTCATTAAACCTTATATTTATGATGCAGGAATAATAAAAAATATTATGAATAAAAGGTTATATAATTAAATTTATGATAATAGCTTTTTTATGCTAGGAATATTTATGAAAAATATGGTTATAAAATAAAGTATATTTGATAATATAAAATTATAAAATAAGCCATATGATAAGGGGAATTAATGTGAACATACATGATTTATTAAAAAAATCAATAGAATTAGGTGCATCAGATATACATATAACAATAAACAGCACACCAATAGCAAGAGTAAAAGGTTCTTTCGTAAACTTATCAGAAACAGTATTAACAAAAGAACACACACAAGCTATGACAAGAGAAATAGCAGGAGAAAAGAACTTTAAAAGAATAGAAGAAGATGGAGAATGTGACTTCTCAGTTTCAATAGAATCTGGAGAAAGATTCAGAGTAAATGCCTATAAACAAAAAGGAAACTTTGCAATAGCAATAAGAACAATAACATCACATATACCAGACTTTGATACTTTAGGACTTCCAGAAGTTTTAAAAAATTTTGCAGAAAAGCACAAAGGTTTAGTACTTGTAACAGGTCCAACAGGAAGTGGTAAAAGTACAACTTTAGCAAGTTTAATAAACATAATAAATGAAAATCAACAAAGACATATAATAACACTAGAAGACCCAATAGAATACGTACATGATCACAAGCAAAGTTTAGTAAACCAAAGAGAAATAGGACAAGATACAGAAAGTTTTAACTCTGCATTAAGAGCAATACTTCGTCAAGACCCTGATGTTATACTTGTAGGGGAGATGCGTGACCCTGAAACTATATCAATAGCATTAACTGCAGCAGAAACAGGTCACTTAGTTTTCTCGACTTTACATACAGTAGGAGCAGCGAAAACTATAGACAGAATAGTTGATATGTTCCCATCAGAGCAACAACAACAAGTTAGAACTCAGTTATCAACTGTTTGTGAAGGAGTTGTATCTCAACAGCTTATAAAAACTATAGATGGAAGAAAAAGAGTTGCAGCATTAGAGGTAATGGTAGCAAATCCAGCTATAAGAAACCTTATAAGAGAAAACAAGACTTATCAAATACAAAACATAATACAAACAGGAAGTAAACAAGGAATGCAGTCTATGGACCAAGAGCTAGTTAACTTATATAGAAGAGGTCTTATATCTAGAGATAGTGTATTAAGTAGATGTACAGACTATGAGTTTACAAGTAGATTAGTGGGAGAAAGATATTAATTATGTACATATATTTTGCGATAGTATCATTCATAATTGGAGCATCATTAGGTAGTTTTTTCAATGTATGTATTTACAGGATACCAAATAAAAAATCAGTAGTTAATCCACCTTCACACTGCTATAACTGTAATACTAGATTAAAGCCATTAGATTTAGTACCAATATTAAGTTGGACTTTATTAAGAGGAAAGTGTAGATATTGTGGACAAAAGATAAGTCCAAGATATGCTTTAGTAGAGTTATTAACAGGAACATTGTTTGTATTAGTGTATATTGTGTATGGACCAAATATAATAACTTTATATTACTCATTATTAGTATCTTTATTAGTAATAATAACATTTATAGATTTAGACCACTACATAATACCTGATGAACTAATAATATTTGGCTCATTAGGAGCGGTAATCTTCAATATATTAGGACAAGGAATAAGCATAAAAGATAGCTTATTAGCAGGTCTAATATGTGGAGGAGGAATGTTAGTTTTAATCTATTTAATAGAGCTTATAATAAAGAAAGAAGTAATGGGTGGTGGAGATATAAAGCTATTCGGTATGGTAGGACTATTTTTAGGAATAAAATTAGGATTACTTACAATACTTTTAAGTGTTTATGTCGGAGCTATTTATGGAGTAGCTACTATAATATATAGTAAGATTAAGAAAAAAGAATTTAATTCAATGATACCTTATGGACCGTTTATATCTGTGGGGGCATTGATAAGTATCTTATATGGTACAAATATAATAAACTGGTATATTGGATTATTCTAATATACCAGTTTTTATGGTATAATTAAAATTCGAGAAATTACAATCTATAGGGTGTGAGTTTTCATATTAAAGCCTCCTTCCATTTTTCATGGAAGGAGGTGAAATATATGGATAAACTTAAGATACTTAAAGAAATAGCTATAATATGTATTATATTTACATATTGTATTTCTATAATAATAGATTCTTACATAAAGTTAAGAGAATTTATTTGTAAAAGTAAAAACCACCCTAAAGCCAAGAAGGGTGGACATAAAAATTAGAAAATAATTTATATGAAAATCACACTCTACCGCTAAATAGGTTGTGATTTCTTTTTATATTTATATTATATCATAAAATATATTAAAATAAACATATTTGAAATTGTAAAAATAGGATTTATAGATGATTACAAAAAATACATAAAGTTAATAATATTAGTAGCCTACTACTATTATTAAACTTATGATATATATAATATTAATTGCAATAATAATCTCATATATTTGTAATAATCAAATTTATAAAATCTGTGATGAACTGACAAAAACAAAATCTAATACAATAATAATTTATATCCTAATGATTTTATCAATGGTCCTAACTTATCAAAAGTATGGAATAACACAACAATCAATAAAATACTTATCACTAATACCATTTATAATCATAATTTCAATAATAGACTATCATACAACATACATATATGATATAACGATACTTAGTGGTATAATAATTCAAGGTGGAATATTTTTAATATCACCAGACGCTAAAACATACATAACATCACTGTTAGTAGGAATTATAATACCATACATATTAGCTAAAGTAACTAAAGGATTAGGTGAAGGTGACATAGGTCTTTATGGCTTATGTTGTTTTGTGTTAGGTAAAAATTATTCAATATACCTAATATTTTTATCCTTTATATTAGCATCGATATATTGTATGTATATACTTTTAACAAAAAGTGATAAAATAAGAAAAATACCATTTGCACCATTTATATCACTAGCAACAATTTTAATAATATTAACCAATTTTGATATACTCAATTTTTGGTTTAACATAATAAGTAATTAAGGAGGAATACTATGTACGTAGTAGTAGGTTTAGGAAACCCTGGAAAGCAATATGAAAATACAAGACATAACGTAGGATTTAATGTTATAGATATTTTAGCAAAGGAATATGACATATCTGTGACGAAAATAAAACATAAGGCATTAATAGGAGAAGGAAGAATAGGTTCTGAGAAAGTTCTTTTAGTTAAGCCACAAACATATATGAATTTAAGTGGTGAAACATTAATAGATATATATAAGTACTATAAGGTTGATTTGGACAATATAATAGTAATATATGATGATATAGACTTAGATGTTGGAAAACTAAGAATAAGAAAAAAGGGAAGTGCAGGAACTCATAATGGTATGAGATCTATCGTAAAATGCTTAGGGTCTGGAGACTTCCCAAGAGTAAGAGTAGGAGTTTCAAAACCTATGAAAGGGCAAGATTTAGCTGATTTTGTACTTTCTAGATTTAGAAAAGAAGAACAAGCTGACTTGGAGATAGGTCTTGAAAAAGCTTATAAAGCAGTAGAAGCTATGATTAAGGAAAATGTAGACATCGCTATGAATAAATACAATGGATAATGAGAGGGGAATTTAATATGAATGACATATTTGTATACCCTTTGCAAAATTCAAAAGAATATAAAGATATAATAAATTGTATAAATAATAATAAAGGCTCATTATTAATTAATGGCCTTTTAGCAGTACAAAAACCACATATAGCTTACTCTATGTATAGGGATTTAAATAGACAAACTATTTTTATAACAAATAGTGATTTAGAAGCTAAAAAGGTTTATGATGATTTAAGTTTTTATATGAAGGATAAGGTAGAATATATTGGGTTTCAAGATATTTTATTTTATCATTTGGATGCAAAGGATAGAAGTGAAGAAGCTAAAAGGTTAAAAGTATTATTAAAGTTAGCTAAGGGAGAAAATATAATTTTAGTAACATCTATTGAAGCTGTTATGAGAAAATACATACCTAAAGAAATACTTTTAGAAAACATCTATACATATAAAATAGGTGATGTAATAAACCTAGAAAAATTAAGTGAAACCTTAGTAAATTTAGGTTATGAAAGAGTTTCAAAAATAGAGGGATTTGGACAATTTAGCATAAGGGGTGGAATAGTAGATATATTCTCTCTAGAATATAATAATCCTATTCGTATGGAATTATTTGATGATGAAATAGATTCTATACGAACTTTTGATGTTTTCTCACAAAAATCTATAGAGAAAATAAATAAATTTTCTATAACTCCATCAAGAGAATTTATATATCCTGAAAATGTAGAAGAAGCTGTAGATAAAATTAAAAAAGATACAGACAAGAACACTAATGAGGATGTATTTTTAAATATAGATAATATAAATAGTAAAACTTATTTCCAAGGTATAGAAAACTATATTGACTATTTATATCCTGAGGAAAATAAAAGTATTTTTACCTACCTACAAGAAAACGCTATAGTATTCTTTAATGATATAAGTAGGACTAAAGAAAGATGCGAAAACTATTTAAATGAATTTAAGGAAAATTATAAATTAAATCTTGAAAGAGGTTTAGCTATAAAAAATCAAGGGAAATTATTATATACATATAATGATTTAGATTTTTTATCAGAAGGTAGAAAATTAGTATTAAATACACTTTTACCAAAACCAATAAATGATTTTAATGTAAAATCAATAATAAATTTTGATTCTAGAGAAGTTCCAACTTTCAATGCGAAGGTAGATGTTTTAGCAGAAGAATTAAACAGATTGAAGTATAACGGATACAAAATAGTACTTGCTACTAACACATATGACAGAGCAAAAAAATTACATGCAGACTTATTAGATTTAGATTTAGAATCAACTATATCTAAAGATAGAGATATGGAGATAAAATCTTCTCAAATAGTGATTATACCTGCTCGTATAACTAGTGGTTTTGAGTATAAGTCTATAAAATTTGTAGTAATTACAGATAATGAGATGATAGGGGTTCATAAGAGAACTTCAACATCTAAATCTAAGAAGCAGAAAAAAGGAAAGAAAATAGAGTCATTCTTAGATTTAAATATAGGTGACTATGTAGTTCATGAAAATAGTGGGGTTGGTAGATATACAGGTATTGAACAAATAACTGTAAACAACATAAAAAAAGACTATATGAAGTTAGTTTATCAAGGTGGAGATAATCTATATGTACCTATAGACCAAATGGATAAAGTACAAAAATATATAGGTGTAGAAGAAGACAAGGTTAAATTAAATAAACTAGGAACTAATGAATGGACAAGAGCTAAGGCTAAAGTTAAAAAAGAAATAGAAGATATGACTAAGGATCTTATAGAGCTTTACGCTAAGCGTGAAAAAGTAAAAGGATATAAGTTCTCTAAGGATACTCCTTGGCAAGGCGAATTTGAATCATTATTCCCGCATCAAGAAACAGATGATCAATTAAGAGCTATAGAAGAAACTAAAAAAGACATGGAATCAGATAAAGTAATGGATAGACTTATCTGTGGAGATGTTGGATATGGTAAAACAGAAGTAGCTATAAGGGCAGTATTTAAAGCTTGTATGGATCAAAAACAAGTAGCTGTATTAGTTCCAACAACTATATTAGCTCAACAACATTATAATACTTTTAAAGAAAGATTTGAGGGTTATCCAATAAGAGTTGAGGTATTAAGTAGATTTAAAACTCCAAAGCAACAAAAACAAATTATAGAAGATGCTAAAAAAGGTTTAGTTGATGTTTTAATAGGAACTCATAGAATAATATCTAAGGATATAAATATGCCTAATTTAGGTCTAGTTGTAATAGATGAAGAGCAAAGATTTGGAGTAAAGCATAAAGAATCATTAAAGAAAATTAAATCTACTGTAGATGTTCTTACATTATCTGCAACTCCTATACCAAGAACACTTCATATGTCACTTAGTGGAATAAGAGATATGAGTGTTATAGAAGAGCCACCACAGGAAAGGCATCCAGTAATTACTTATGTTACAGAAGCTAAAGAAAGTATAATTCAAGATGAAATAGAAAGAGAATTAGGTAGAGGTGGCCAAGTATTCTTCGTATATAATAGGGTTGAGCGTATTGAAGAAATGGCAAGTATGATTCAAAGATTAGTACCTGATGCTAAGGTTGCTATTGCCCATGGTAGAATGACCTCAAAAGACCTTGAAAATATAATTTTAGGATTCTTAAATAAAGAGTTTAATGTATTAGTTTGTACAACGATTATAGAAACAGGTATGGATATATCAAATGCTAATACTATGATAGTATATGATGCAGATAAAATGGGTCTAGCTCAACTTTATCAATTAAGAGGTAGGGTTGGAAGAAGTACTAGACAAGGTTATGCATACTTAATGTATGAAAAAGACAAGTCACTTAGTGAAATAGCAGAAAAGAGATTAAAAGCTATAAGAGAGTTTACTGAGTTTGGGTCAGGTTTCAAAATAGCAATGAGAGACCTTGAAATAAGAGGGGCAGGAAATATACTAGGTTCACAACAACATGGTCATATGGCTGTAATTGGATATGACTTATATGTAAAAATGTTAAATGAAGCAATAAAGAAAGTTAAAGGTGAAGTTGTTTCAGAAGATATAGATGTAGAAA
>UMEP01038964.1_pt1 | contig 9841 bp, 14 predicted proteins | sample 1964771 | NCBI WGS metagenome assembly UMEP01 (sample SAMEA4836022, study PRJEB28245) | human gut metagenome | biome: gut microbiome; material: fecal sample | place: Denmark | collected 2008 | reverse complement strand
GCATTTCTTTCTTTTATCTGTTCTAAACTTTGTCTGCTTATATTGCTTGCTATTTCTATAGATTTTGTGTTACTATAGCCTTTATATGAGATTTCATATCTTATTGCCAATATTTTTCTGGCATCTTCTACGTTATCTGTTGTTATTTCGTATTTTTTCTTGAAATAATTAAAAGCTTCTTCTGCACTTGCATTCTCATCAATGTTGTTTGCTTTTTTCCACTTTCTTTGACTTTCTTCTTCCTCTAATTTAAATCTGTATGGATTGACATCTATAAGGAAGTTATCCACATACGAGTCACCATTTGTGGATAATATGTTTAATAGGTTCAAAATTGTGTTATTTAATGTCTCGTTGCTTACTTTCGTTTTGTATAATACTATAGAATATTGTGCATCAACCGTTGCAAGTGTTGTACCCGAACTATCTTTAATATTTCCTCTATCTGCCTTTAACACACTTTCTCTTGTAAGTTTTATGTTTGAGGTTTCTCTATATTCTGCTCCATGTACAATTTGAAGGTTGAATAGTTGAACTAGCAATACAATCCCTATTATGTATACTAATATCGTTATAATATTATATCTAATTCTATCATTTTTTCCTTTATTTTTTCCCAATAGCTCACCTTCTTTTATCAACAGTAATTTTAAAAATATCTTGTAAGAATATATTTTTCATCAAATAAATTCTCAATGTAATATCCCGCCTTTTTTATTATTGGATATATAATTATTGTTAGTAATATATTGAACACTAGCTCAATTAGTAATATTTTAATAAAAGGTATTATTTCTATTGCACTTTCTGTTCTTAACATGGTTAAAATATATACCAACGCCTCATACAAAGCGGTTGTAATTATAACCATTAAGGTGACAATAAATCTGCTGTCCTTTGAGAAGTTTTTGCTCATTATCTCTCCCAATATTCCTACTATTCCAAGTGCCAACGCTGATATGCCAACTGTTTTTCCAAGAATAATATCTATATAGAGCCCGAAGCTTATTCCAAACACTAATCCGTAGCTTTCTCTTCATGAATAGACCTATAAACAACACTAATATAACATATAGATTTGGCATTATGCCTGCTATATTAAACCATGTAAAAAAGTTAGCTTGCAAAAAATATATTACAAAGAATGACAAAATTAAACAGATTATTGTTATAGTTTTTTTCATGCTATGCTCCTTTCTATAGATTTTAATTCATTATAACTAAAACAGTTTCTAGTTTATTAAAGTTGACTGCTGGCTCTATTAATACATATCTATTTGTTAAATTTTTTGTAGAAATTATTTGTTTTACTGTTCCAATAGTAATTCCCTTTGGATAAATTCCACCAAGTCCAGATGTTTCTGCTTTATCTCCCTCTAGTAATGTAGCTGTTGTTGAAATATATGTTCCCTTTAACATATCTGCATTTTCCAGGTTTCCCTTTATAATTATAGAATCTCTCGCTGTTCCAACCACACTGCTTACCGCACTAGACGTATCTAGTAAAGTTTGCACCTTTGCGGTAGTGTCTGTAACTGAAATTACATGTCCAACTAATCCCTCATTTGAAATTACTGGCATTCCAACTTTAATTCCATCATTCTCACCTACATTTATAACTATAATGTTGCTATAATTGCTTGTACTCTTGTTTATTACATAGCCTGGTATGGTTGTGTATTCTGTGTATTTATCTTTTAAATTTACATATTCTTTTAGTGTTTCGTTCTCAGATTTTATTATTTCAAGCTCTCTTAGTGATTTTTCCATTTCACTGTTGCGTTCTTTTAACGTTTTGTTTTCTTCTTTTAATGTTGCCATATCAGAAAAGAAAGTACTATTTCCGCTAAATTTATTTTTTAAATATGTAATACCATTTTGTACCGGCATTACAAAAGAGCTAAGTGCGCCACCAATATGCGAAAAATCTTCTATTTTTATATTTGAAATAACCACAATTACAATTAGTATAATTACGGTTATTACTATTCCAATTACTCCCGTTTTTTTATTCTTATACATTTATTAGCCCCATGCCAAAATGGTATCTAGCATTTTTCCTTCCCAAATAAAATTTTGAAAAATTATTTATCCTGTATTTTTGTTATCTTCTTCTATTGCGTATTAATGCTGTTCTAAGTTTGTCCATATCTTCTATTGTTTTACCTGTTCCGTTTGCGACACAATCTAGTGGTCTATCTGCAACATACACTGGAATTTCTGTTTTCTGTGATAAAAGAACATCTATGCCTTTTATTAATGCTCCTCCACCTGTTAATACTATTCCACGCTCAATTATGTCTGATGCAAGCTCTGGAGGCGTTTTTTCTAGTGTTGCCTTTACTAAATCTACTATTCTAGCTATTGCGGGTTCCATTGCTTCTTGAATTTGAGCCGATGTAACCTCTTTATTTTCTGGAAGACCTGTTGAAAGTTCTCTTCCTCTAATTTCCATAGTTTTTTGTGTTACCAAAGGAATAGCACAACCAAGCTCTAGTTTAACTTGCTCTGCAGTTGTTCCTCCAATTGCTAAATTTAGATTATTTTTTATATAGTTTATAATCTCATCGTCCATTGTGTCTCCGGCCACCCTAATAGAATCGCTTATAACAATGCCTCCTAAAGAAATTACTGCTACTTCTGTGGTCCCTCCGCCAATATCTACAACCATGTTACCAGTTGGCTCTGCCACATCCATTCCAGCCCCAATAGCAGCTGCCATTGGTTCTTCTATTAAGTAGACTTCTCTTGCGCCAGCCTGAGCCACAGCTTCTTCTACGGCTCTTTCCTCTACCTCTGTTATTCCAGATGGAACCCCAACTACAACTCTTGGTCTTCCAACATTGTATCTTTTACACACCTTAGAAATAGTGTTTTTTATCATCATTTGAGCAGCTGTAAAATCAGCAATAACACCGTCTTTCATTGGTCTTACTGCCCTAATTTGCTCTGGTGTTCTACCAAGCATCTCCTTTGCCTCATGCCCTGTTGTAACAATCTGGTTTGTTTGCCTATTTATTGCAACAACAGATGGTTCATTTAAAACTATCCCCTTTCCCTTTATTGTTAATAAAATGTTAGATGTTCCTAAATCCATCCCTATATCCTTTGATCCAAATGTGAAAAAACTCATCGTTTTACTTCAATCCTCCCATTGAAAAAATACTTGTATATCTTTCGTTGCCTATTACAACATGGTCTAATAGCTCTACTCCTAATAATGCAGCTGCATTATATATTCTTCCGGTTGTTTCTATATCTTCTTTACTTGGTGTTGGGTCTCCGCTAGGATGATTATGTACCAAGATAATCTTTGGTGCTCCCATCTTAATTGGTTCTGTTAATACATCTTTTGGCTCAATTACAGCTGAACTCGTGCCGCCATACGACACATCCAAAATTTTTAAAAGCATATTTTTAGTATTTAATACCAAAACCTTAACTTTTTCTCTTTTTTCATACTTCATTTCATTCATTAATAGTTTAGCAACACATTCCGGAGTTCTAATGTTAATTTTAACATTTTCTATTGGTCTTGAAATTCTTTTAGCAAGTTCACAAACTGCTTTAATTTGTATTGCCTTAACCATTCCAATACCTTTTATTTTTGTTAATTCTTCAAGTGAAACTTCTTGCAAGAATTGAACATTCTCCTTTTGTTGGCTCTCGAGTGAGAGTATTTCCTGTGCTAAACCTACTGAAGTTTTATCCTTTGTTCCTGTTTTTATTATTATTGCCAATAATTCCGAATTAGATAAGCGCTCTATGCCATACATTTGCGCTTTTTCATATGGTCTTTCTGATGATGGTAGTTTTTTTATTGTCAATTTATTATCCTTTCTACCACTATCCATTTATAAACTTAAATAATTAATTATAAGATTATTTTATAAAACTTTTCTATATATAAACACCGAAATTATAACTCCTAAAATGCTTGCAATGTTTATCTTAAACATCATCGCAAAAGTTAGTTTTATAACTCCTAAATCCAGTGTTAAAGGTGAACTTAGCGGAATTCCAAATTCTTGTCCATATGAAAGCCACCATAAAAAGTCAACTCCAGACGCAAGTTGACCTATAAGTCCTCCTATTACTAAACCTGCTAAAATAAATAATATACATATCCATGTGCCTTTATTTTTCATTTTTATCCTCCGTTTTTGAATTAGTTTAAATTTTTGCCTAACTATTATTAAATATTGTTGCTGGCATCTCATTACAAGTTACATACCAATTATTAGTTACCGAACAATTTACTGACTATTATTAGATTAATATTCCTTACGGAAATGCAAATTTTCTAATTCATTTTTACAGTTTGTATTATATATTGAAATTCAATTTTTTTCAATACCAAAATCCAAATATATTTTTTAACTATTTTTCAAATTCGTCAAATTTCGCTTTATTTTTTACTTTTTCTGTGATATATTTGTTATTACATTTACAAGGGTATAGTAATATAATATAGTAAATAAAATTCACTATATTTCCATATTTTGTTCATTTAAATAGAAACATTTTAGTAGTATAATATAAGTATATCCTGGGAGGTACTAAATGAAATTTGAGAAAGTAAACGATGATAAAATAAAAATAACATTAAGCAGTGCAGACTTGGAGGCAAACGATATAGATCTTCACTCTTTCATGGCAGATTCAAACGAAACACAATCACTGTTTTTATCTGTTTTAGATAAAGCCGAAAAAGATTACGGTTTTTCAACCGATAATTACCAATTAAAAGTAGAAACAATGGCATTGGATAACGGTAACTTTATATTGACAATAACAAGAAGCCATATAAAAAGCGACACAGAAAGGAAAAGATTTAAAGTTTCTAGAAAAGTGCCAAGCCTAACATCAGCCTCACTAATATACAGGTTCAACACATTCGAAGACTTCTGTAAATTTTTAGAGTTCTTATCTGCATCCGAATATCCAAACACAGATAAAATATCTAAAACATCAACACTATATTCATACAATAACTTCTATTACTTAATATTTGGTGACATAAACGCAAGCTATCCAAATCTAAGAGCACTTTGCTCTGCAATAACAGAATTTGCTACATACGTAGATTATTCAGACGCAATAGCTGCAAAATTACATGAATCTGCAACTCTAATAATAAAAAATCACGTAATAAAAATTGCAACAAAACACTTTATATAATTTTGTACAATCTGGGGACGGAGAAGAAAATGTACAAAAAATATAATAATAAACAGAAGTAATCTGATATTTATAAACATAAACACGTTGTGCTTTATAAATATCAGATTACTACTATTTTATTTAAAATTTATATAATTGTATAAAATGTACATTTTCTTCTCCGTCCCCGGATTGTACCGGATTGTACGAAATTATATGTTAATATACATAATTTTGTGGGTTTTGTGCTACTCCATTTACTCTTATTTCAAAGTGTAGATGGTTACCTGTTGAGTTTCCTGTACTTCCAACTGTTGCTATTGCTTGTCCTTGTGAAACGTATTCTCCAACACTTACTAAAAGGTCTGTGCAGTGTCCATAAATTGTTTGTACACCATTTCCATGTGATAGCATTATGTAGTTTCCATATCCTCCACTATATCCATATTGTGATACAGTTACTGTTCCTGCAGCTGCTGCAACTATTGTTGTTCCTTTGTTTGCTCCTATGTCTACACCTTTATGTGTTTTTCCCCATCTTGAACCAAATCTTGAAGTTACTGTTCCAGATACTGGTCTTATTAGGCTTAATCCTAAATTTACCTTTGCTCCAGTGTTTACTGATGATGGTGGAATTGCCGAGCTACCTGTTGAAGCCACTCTTTTTACTACCACTTTTGGTTTTTCTTTGTATAAGCTTGCCACACAAGTTTCAACATCTGTGAATGTCGCTTCACTTGTATTATATTTTTCTAATATTGTTATTTTATCACTGTTTGTACTTTCTTTATCTTTTAATTGCTTTACCACATCTTCTGCATCATCGAATTTAGACATGTAATATTTTTCTTCTCCGTCTTCCAATATTGCATAATATCTGTAGTATGAGGTTCCTTGTCCAACTATTTTATTGTAGATTTCGTCATCGTTGGTTTGAACATCCTTTTTTAGCAAGCACAATTTGTATTCAGGCATTGAATCTATTTGAATAAAGGCTAAATTTGATCCATCGCCTTTTTGTATTGCATCATTTATTTTTGCTTGCAATTCGCTCTTATTTTGCGTGTACCCAATAAATTCACCATTTAACGAAACTGAATATGTTGGTTTAAAAAAGTATACTACAATTATTCCAATTATTATTGCAGATAATAGAATTAATACTGCTAACCTTACAGAACGCCTAATGTGCGTAAAAGATTTTTTTAATACGTTTATGATAAACAACTCCTTCTTTATTATTATCAGACATATTCTATATTAAATTCTGATAATTTACAAGTATTTTTTCAAAATTTATTATTGCATTTTATCTAACAAATTCGAAAATATATTACATAGTTCTATTGTATTTTGTATACTTTTCTTGTCATTATTTCTAGCAATACTCTTTAAATCTCTTGTAGCTTCTTTTATAAAATTTTCTTCTATTGGAACATCTTCTTCAAAAATTATCTCGTCAAGCGATAAATTTAATGCTTTACATATTTTAAATACAGTCTCCACACTTGGCTTTGTGTTTCCTCTTTCAATGTTACTATAAAAATTATTAGATATATCTGCTTTTTCCGCAACCTCAGTTTGCATCATATTTAGCTCAATTCTTCTTTTCTTTAATAGTTTGCGTAATTTATCATAATAATCCATTTCCAATTCAGTCCTCTCTTATATATGTTTTATTGATTTTATAATTTTATTTGCTCGAAATAAACATTCTGTAAATGTATTGCATTATATCCATAAGTATGCTATTATAATATTCGAAATATACCAATGGAGATGAAATTATGAGTTCTATTATTTTAAATAGTTATATAGAAGATAGGTTTGAAGAAAATTATCAAACACTACTAAAAGATCAATGTTATATTAATTTAAGCAAGAAATTCAATAATGAGTACAAAGAACTCCAATCTAAGTTGCCTTCTGAAAATAAGATAGCGCTCGAGTCACTTTTTGATATAAAAAATAAACTTTACTCCGAAGAGTTTTATTTATGTTACAAAATTGGTTTCATGGATGGATTCGATATTAGAAAAGATATTCATTAATTTAAGGAGAACACAAATGAGTAAATTATATGCTAAATATATATCACTAAAGGCAAACGATTCTAACCAACTATATTTATTTAAGTCTGGAATTTTCTATATTTTCCTTGATGTTGATGCAAAAAAGGTGGCTCAAGCACTAGATTTAAAATTAACAAAATTTAACGATACTATTTTTAAATGTCGGTTTTCCAATTTCAGCATCTCAAAAGTACTTTTCTATGCTACATGGTGAACATCTCGCTTTTAAAATAATTTCTGGAGATGATATAATATATACTCCAGAAGAATATAAAATTAATAAACAAGTCTCTTCTTTAGTATTAAAAATTTCAAACGTAGATATGACCACCTTGTCTGTAAGGGAGGCTTATCAGTTTATAGAGGAACTAAAAGAAATAGCTGATACTATAAAATTATAATATCAGCCGTTTCTTTTTAATAAACTTTCGTAACATATCATGCTACTTACAACACTATTAATTTCTATTTTTCCAATCTCATACAAATGCTTTCTATATTTCAATTTTCTTTTTACATTTCTATATCGAGCATACTTTCCCCTGCTATTTCTTCCCAAGAATATATAATTATTTGTACTCTTATATAATCGACTCTTTTTATTTAATGTTAACTTTTCTTTTTCTAAAAAATCCTTTATTTTTTCAAAGCACTCTCTTAAATATTCTTTTGACTCATGAAATAGCAAAAAATCATCTTGATACCTGACGTAATACTTTATTTTTAAACTTTCCTTTATATAGTGGTCTAAATCATTTAAGTAAAATACAGCTAGCACTTGGCTCGTCATATTACCTATTCCCAGTCCATTTTTTTCGCTATCAATAATTTTAAATATAATTTCAAGCGCATCTTTATCTTTTATTCTTTTCTTTATTTTATTTTTTAGATTATCATGATCTATACTTGCAAAGAATTTACTTATATCACATTTTAAAATATAGTATTCCGAATATTTTATTTTGCACTTTCTATTATATTCTCTTACAAGATTTAAACCAGCCTTTGTTCCTTTTCCTTTTATACTTGCTACATTTTCCATTATCAAACATGGATTCAATGCCGGATATAAAATTTGTCTACTTACTAAATGATTTATTATTTTATCTTGTAAGTTTTGACTTACGATTCTTCTTTCTTTTGGCTCAAATATTGTAAATACTGTATATGGTCCTACTTCGTATTCTTTTTTTGTTAGTATTTCATGTATTCTACTAACATATATACATTTATATTCTTTGTATTTTCTTACTTTTCTCTTATTTTTAGTATTGTGGCAGACTTCATCAAAGGCATTTAAAATGTTCTGCATCTTACACATATTTTCATATAAATTATTTTTTCTCTTCATTTTTTCCTCTTGTAAAATTAATAAAAAGTAGTTTATAAAAAACTACTTCAAAAATAGTGTTAAAATGTATTCCCTTTCGCATTACTACTAACAAATACATTTATCTATTATTTTTTTATAATACATTTTTCATGTATTAAAGGACAATGGTTTGTTTCTATATTATCTATTATATAACATATTATTATATAAGCACAGTCTATAGAAGCTACGGGACGAACAGCGTTCCTATTCGCATTCCAGTTGCCATTCGAGTTGAAATTGTTGTTGCCGGTACCAGCATTATCGTCTACATTGCCAGGCCCGAAGTTAGCATTGGAAGAGTTCACATTCACTCCAGGAGAAGCCAGCCACATCAACCACGCCCTATTTATAAATATAATTACTTATATTTTATAAACCGTATTTAATCATTAGTTTTTATTGTAATAGATTTTTTCCATCCAGACGCATATTTTATTATATCGTCAAGTTTGGTGCCAAATTTTACATACCTTTTACTATTTATTATCTGTTTGTCGTAACACATATTTAACAAAAAATCTATTACCTTTACTTTTGCAATCATATCTTCTATTAAATCTATTCTTTTTTGCTCATTTGTAATATTGGCTTTATATGCTATTTCTAGCAATTCATAACTTTCCATTTTTAATTTTGTCTTTAGCTCTATTTCTTTTCTCGGAAAATTTTGTAGGTGTAAATCCATATATACAATTAATTCTCTTATAAAATCTATTACTTTAAACTTTTCTTCTTTCATTTATCATTCTTTCTATATTTACTAATAGTTCTTTATCTGTTTGATTTTCTATTAAAAAGTTATTTATTTTTTCTATTCTTAATTTTACTGCATATTCACTTTTACTCAATTCATAATATTTTTGATAATTATTCAGATTTCCATTGTTGCTTTTTTCTTGCTCTGAATAGTTATTTCTTCTATCCAGTACTATATAATTAATTTTATTACTTTCAAGTTTCGAAATAATCTTATTATATGCGTTCTTAGGAAACGAACATGCGTATACATCGTGTTGTACTATATTTATTTTGTATTGTCCTAATCTTGCAATTATAAGTGCATCTTTTCCATAACAATAGTAGAATGCACCTATTTCAATTAATACAACATATTCTTTACAAACTTTCTTAACATTTGTTACTATATTAAAAATATTTTCTAATTTCATTTGTGCCTCTTTTTAAACAGCGCCCCAGAAGTCACAAGGCCTTCTTGGAGCATTTTGTAATT
>UMEP01004290.1_pt1 | contig 9855 bp, 8 predicted proteins | sample 1964771 | NCBI WGS metagenome assembly UMEP01 (sample SAMEA4836022, study PRJEB28245) | human gut metagenome | biome: gut microbiome; material: fecal sample | place: Denmark | collected 2008 | reverse complement strand
CGCTCGTCGAGATCGACGCCCGGACGCTGGCTGTCGACACGTTGTTGTCCGATACTGCTTTTATCGCCAACGCCATATATGCGCCTGATGGCCGCAACCTGGTGGTGAAAGGTTCGCCCGCCTGCTTCGGCGGAATTGGCAGTGAAGTCGCAGAAGGTCAGACGCCGAGTTTTTTCGACTACCGTCTCTATCTCTACGACCCGGCAAAGCGCGACGTGAAGCCACTCCTGCGCGGCTTTGCCCCGTCGGTGGAGCGCTTCGAATGGCCGGAAGCTTCTGATCGCATCGTCTTTACGGCCACCAACGGTGACAGGCTTGATCTTTATTCGCTCGTGCCTGACGGTTCTGCCCCCGTAAGATATGAACTTCCGGTCAGCTATGTGCAGGGATACAGTGTCGACCGCGAAGCACGCAATGCCGTTTTTTACGGTCAGACAGCGACGAGGGCGCGCGACCTCTATGCTTGTGAGATGAAGTCGGGGACGCCCAAGACGCAGCGCATCGGCGAGATAGATTTCGACCGTCTGATGAAAGGCGTGGCTATCGGCGAGTGTCACGACTGGGACTTTCGCACGACTGCCGGCGACACCATCCGTGGTTTTTATTTCCTGCCACCAGATTTCGACAAGAGCCGCAAGTATCCGCTGATCGTCTATTATTATGGTGGTTGTACTCCTACGTCGCGCGTGTTGGAATTCCAGTATCCTTTCCAAGTCTTTGCATCACAAGGATATGTCGTCTACGTTGTAGAGCCGAGCGGCACTATCGGCTATGGTCAGGAGTTCGCCGCACGCCACGTCAACGCGTGGGGAAAGCGTACGGCGGACGACATCATCGAAGGAACGAAGCAATTCCTTGCAGCCCATTCGTTTGTGGACAGCACGAAGGTTGGATGTATGGGAGCTTCATACGGCGGCTTCATGACGCAGTACCTGCAAACGCAGACCCGGCTTTTCGCAGCTGCCGTGTCGCACGCCGGCATCAGCAACGTGGCCAGCTATTGGGGTGGCGGTTTTTGGGGATACAGCTACGGCGAGGCTGCGCAATATGGCAGCTTCCCGTGGAACCGTCCGGACCTCTATGTCGAGCAGTCGCCCCTTTTCCATGCCGACAAGATACGGACGCCGCTCCTCTTGCTCCACGGAACGGTCGACACGAACGTCCCGACCAACGAGAGTGTCCAGCTGTTCACGGCATTGCGCATTCTGGGACGTCCGGCCGCGCTGATTGAGATTGACGGTGAGAATCACGTGATTGTCAATCACCAAAAGCGGCTCAGCTGGCAGGACGCCATCTTTGCCTGGCTGGCCAAATGGCTGAAAGACGACAGTGCCTGGTGGGACGACCTTTATCCCAACGATGTGTATCCCGCTGTCTCGAAAGAGGGTAATATGTAGTTAAAAAGTCTGTACTATTGGTGAGTTTTACGGTATCTCCGTATATTTGCACCGAGACTTAGTCTCTATTACTTACCAAACTTTTTATCTACTATGAGGAAATACCCAAAAATTGTGTCGGCTTTGGCCGTATGTCTGATGTTTACGACAGCTTGCAGCAACGACGATGACAGCCGTCTTCCCGGCGCCGGACAAGTTTCGCCTCAGGCACAGAGCACGTTTGAGAGCCTGTTCCCCGGTGCGCGTGACGTCGAGTGGGAAGTCAGGGGCACCTATGCCGTGGCCGACTTCTCTTATTCTGACGCAGCCGGCGGCGGTTGGGTGCCCGGGTCGGCTTGGTTCAATCAGTCGGACGGCGCCTGGCTGATGAGCGAGTACGACGTGCGTTTCGACCGCCTGCCCGAAGCTGTGAAGGCCGCTTTCCAGGCCAGCGAATACGCCACATGGCGTGTGGACGACGTCGACCTGATCCGTCGTGAGGGCGTCACCCTGCTTTATGTCATAGAGGTCGAAAACGCCGGACAGGAGATGGACCTTTATTACACCGAAGACGGCGTGCTTGTCAAAGCCTTGGCCGACAGTGCGGGGCAGCCTGATTACGACGGTCTCATTCCCTCGACGCCCGGCGGGAGCGTGACGGACTTCATCCGCAGCCATTATCCCGACGCCCGCATCGTCGAGGTCGACACGGACGACGGCCTGACCGAAGTGGAGCTTGTCGACGCAGGCCGTGTGCTGCGCGAAGTGGTCTTCGACCGCTCGGGTGCGTGGCTGTACACCCAGACCGAAGTGCGCCGGGCCGACTTGCCCGCAGCGGTCGTGGCAGCTTGGGACTCCTCTGAATATGCCGAAACGAACGGATACCGCCTTGACGACATTGACTTCTTCGAGACGGCCAACGACGGCAGCTACTACCGCCTCGAACTCGACAGCCGCTTTGGCGATGTCAAGCTCCGCGTGACGCCGGACGGCCAGCTCTCGCTCTACCAGTCCGCGGGCGGCGGAGCCATCGTCGGTGGCAAGGTCGAAGCCTTCGTCAGCCAGCAATATCCTGGCGCTGTCATTGTCGAGAAAGACTACGACGACGGTTACCTCGAGGTCGAGATACGCCACGAAGGCCGCGAGAAGGAAGTGCTTTTCGACGGCCGGAACAACTGGGTGCTCACGCGTTGGGATGTGTCCTACCGCGACTTGCCCGAAGCCGTCGTCGAGGCTTTCCGCCAAAGCGACTACGCCCGTTGGGAAGTCGATGACATTTACTATGCCGAGACGCCGTCGGGCGAGTGGTACGTCTTCGAGGTCGAAGACGACCGCACCGACCGCGAGCGCCTTGTCCGCATCACTCCGCAGGGCAGCTTCGTGAACGCATGACCCCGTGTGTCGTGCCGTCCGGCGTGACACAACTGTAAAAAGGGCCTCCAACCGGTTCGCAGACCGGATGGAGGCCCTTTCCAGTGAGGCCCGGCAGGGTGGGGCCGGGTGATGACGAAAGCGGTCCGGGCGACGGGAATCCCTGTCAGCCGGATAGAAAATCCTGTCAGCCGTCCCGTGATTTCTGTCAGCCGGACAGGATTTCCCGTCAAAGCACCGGGACGGACGGAGGCAGCGGACACCGCGCCCGCCGTGCGCGTTGGTGCGCCGGGCGCACTGTGAATGCCGCGCGTCGGACGGCCTTCAACGCGCTGCATGAAGCCGCACGTGCCGCCATCAGAGCCGGAAAACGCCTTTCACCACTCGAAAAAATGCTTCCGGATGTCGCCCGATTGCCCGGAAATGTGTAAGTTTGTCCTATCAATCACTTTGAAAACCTGATAACTATGATTCTAATTGGTATCGCGGGCGGAACCGGTTCTGGCAAGACGACCGTGGCGCGGAAAATACGGGATAGCTTTCCGGGTGAGCAAGTAGCGCTCATCTCCCAGGATTCATATTACAAGCGGGCGCCGAAAGGCATGACCATCGAGCAGCTCCGAAAGTTGAACTACGACCACCCCGACGCTTTCGAGTGGGACCTGCTTTGCCGTCACCTGACCGACTTGCGCGAGGGCCGGGCCGTCGACGTCCCGACCTACTCCGTGCTGACTTGCGACCGCATGGAGGAGACCGTGCATGTCGAACCGTGCGACGTGGTCATTGTCGAGGGCATCATGGTGCTCTACAAAGAAGCCCTGTACCGCATGTTCGACTTGAAGCTCTACGTCGACGCAGATCCGGACGAGCGGCTGATCCGCCTGATTGAGCGCGACGTCGAAGAGCGCGGCCGCACCGCGCGTGTGGTGATAAACCGCTACCTACAAGTGCTCAAACCGATGCACTGCGAGTTCATCGAGCCGACCAAGGAGCAGGCCGACCTGATCATCCCAGAGGGAGGGGAAAACGCGAAAGCCATCGAAATCCTCCGGGCCTATATCGAGCGGATACTTGAAAAGGCCTGATAAGAACATCCTGCACAAGATGAAAGGGGAAACGTCAAGACACAAAGAAGGCTACACCGGTGATGTGATGAAACTCCGAGCTAAAATAAGATTTGAGTGCCCTCCGATCTCTGTAATCCGACTCCAACGAGTGTGTCGGCCCGCCATTGAGCGGAGTAGCTTTCTCGGTATTTCCGTTATTATTGATGAGTATCCCGATCTAACCGATGCAGCCTCTTTGTACAGGCAAATATACGGCTTAATTTATTAGTAAACAAATCTACTGGGCTTTTTTGTCGATTTTTTTTGCTGACAGCCCCAAGAAACGTAGTTTTTAACAATAGCAACATGGTGACAGTAAGTTTTAAGATAGATTATGGCACGCGTTGGGGCGAAGCGCTTGAAGCGGTCTATACGCTGGACGGGCCTGGCGGACTTTCGGTTTCGGGAACCTGCCGGCTCACTACGGCTGATGGCTTCTTGTGGAGTGGAAGCGTCGTGATTGACCGGCCGGGACGTCTGGTGTATGCGTACCGCGTAGTCCGGGACGGTGCCATCGAAGCGGCCGAACGCGGAGAGAGGCACAGCCTCTTGGTCGAAGAAGGGGCCGGTGCCTATGAGTTGACCGACAGTTGGAACGACGGCGACGTGCCCGGTGTCGTGTCTCGGCTTCCCGGGCGTCAGACGGCGCCGGTGCTTGCCGTCGGACCGGGACACTTGTTTTGTCTCACGGCACCTGACCTTCCCGACGGCGAGTATTGGGCCGTGCTCGGTTCGACTCCGGAATTGGGCGCTTGGGACGTAAGCAATGCCCGGCGCTTGCAACCGGTGGGAGGGAACTGTTGGATTTTTGCTCTCCCGGAGAGTGAGGCCGGGGAGGCTTTTGAATATAAATATGTGCGTCTGCATGTGGACGGTACCGTCGAGTGGGAGCAGTGTTGTAACCGTCGGGCAGACGGAGGGAAAGGCCGGAAACGCCGCGACGACATCTGGGCAGGAATGGGAGGGGTTTTGCCACGGTTGGCCGGTGTGGTCGTGCCTGTGTTTTCCCTGCGCAGCGAACACAGTTGCGGAATTGGTGATTTCGGCGACCTGCGCCGTTTTGTGGGCTGGGCGGCTAGCGTAGGCATGAAAGCTGTCCAGCTCCTCCCCGTGAACGACACGACGAGCAGCCACACATGGCGCGACTCCTATCCATACAGTTCGGTGTCCGTGTTCGCCTTCCACCCGATTTACATGGACCTTGAAGCATTGGCGGGTAGTGACCTCGCCGATGAATACGCCGCCATCGCCGGCGAGCGGAGGCGGCTCGAGCAGCTCGACGCCGTGGACTACGAAGCCGTCATGGCGATGAAACTTGCGTTCATACGTGTCTGCTTCGAGCGGAGAGGCGACGACGAAATGAGCCAGCCTGCCTGTCAGGCCTACTTCCGCGACAACGTCGGCTGGCTGAAACCTTATGCCGCTTTCTGCTGCCTGCGTGATGAACAGGGAACCGCCGACTTCAGGAAATGGGGGGAATGGAGCGAGTATGACACCGTGAAAATCGACGAACGCCGTGTACGCGATCCGTCGTTCAGCCATGAATTTGACTTTTACCTTTACACGCAGTTCAAACTGCATGAGCAAATGACTGCGGCCCATGACGAAGCCCGCCGTCTCGGCGTCCTGTTGAAGGGCGACATCCCGATAGGCATCTGTCGCGACAGTGTGCCGGCGTGGGTCGACGGCAGGTTGTTTCACTTCGACGGCCAGGCAGGCGCGCCGCCTGATGACTTTGCCCGCGACGGACAGAATTGGGGCTTCCCGACTTATGATTGGGACGCGATGGCCTATGAGGACTACGCTTGGTGGAAGGCGCGGCTCCGTCATATGGCCCGGTATTTCGACGCGTACCGAATCGACCATGTGCTCGGCTTTTTCCGCATTTGGGAGATACCGTCCAGCCAGGTCTATGGCTTATTGGGACATTTCCGTCCGGCGTTGCCCCTCAGTGTCGCCGAGATGGAAGAAGCGGGGTTCCGTTTCGACACGAAGATGACAGTCCCGCGTTTCTCGAAGCGGGAGCTTGACAAGCGCATCGGTGCCGAAGCTGCCGCGGCTTATTTCGTGGAAGATTCCGGTGCTTGGAGTCCGCGTCCGGGAGCCGACACACAGCGTGCCGTCATGGAGACAGTTGGTCCCGGACCGTTACGCGATGAACTGATGGCTTTGTTGGCGGATGTACTCTTTATTGAGGATAAAGAGCGTCGGGGCTTTTATCATCCTCGCGTGGCTGCCCAACTTACCTCGGCTTATGTGGGGCTCGACGCTAGCCAGCAGGCTGCTTTCAACCACCTTTATGACGATTTCTATTACGTGCGTCATAACGGCTTTTGGCGTGAAGAGGCGTTGAAGAAGTTGCCCCCGGTTGTCGGGAGTACGGCGATGTTGCCTTGCGCCGAAGACCTCGGTATGGTGCCTGCCTCGGTCAAAGGTGTGCTCGAACAGCTCGAGATTCTTTCCTTGGAGATTGAACGGATGCCCAAAGAGCCTTGGGTGAGGTTCGGTCGGTCTGAGAATAACCCCTACCTTTCCGTAGCCACGATCTCTACTCATGACATGCCCCCTCTACGCCTGTGGTGGCATGAACAGCCCGACGCCGCGCAGGAATACTGGACTCGGATGCTCGGACAGGCTGGGACTGCACCGGAGTGGCCCAACGGTCCGACGTGCGAGGCCATCATTGTGCGTCACTTGGCTTGCCCGTCGATGTTGTGCCTGCTGGCTGTTCAGGATTGGCTGTCGATGGACGAGGCCTTGCGCAGTTCCTGTCCCGAGGAGGAGCAGATCAATAATCCGGCGAATGCCGCGCATTATTGGCGTTACCGTGTCCACCTCACCGTGGAGCAACTTGAATCTGCTGACAGCTTTAACCGTAAGGTGAGGAAACTTATCAAGGAGAGCGGGCGTTGAGTCTGCCGCGTGGATCGAGCTGACGGCCTGCTCCGGAATAGCAAAGCGGGTGTGTCTGGAACATCCAGACACACCCGCTGCTGTATCGACTGACGCCAGCTCCTTACTTCTTCCGGTCAACCATTTTGTGGAAAATTCTCCGGTCAAACTTTTGTTTGGCCGAAACGACTTTGAGCGCCTTGTATGCTCCGAGGCAGCGTTCGGCATCGTCGTATGATTTGTTTTCTTCTTCCGTACGCTGTTCGTTCAGGTCTTTGAGAGTGTCGAGCAGTTTTCCAGCTTCTTTGTCTGTCAGTTCCGCTTTACGCATGGCGCGCATACATTTTCTGATTTCCCAATTGATTTCACGTTGCCGTGCTTGCGACTTTTGGAACAGGGGGAAGAATCTTGCAGCTTCCAAGGGGGTGATGCCTGCTTCTTTGATAATGAAAGCTTCCTGTTCGCGTTGAAATTGTTGCGGAGAGAACACCCGCGCCATTGGTACACGCTTCGGGCGGTCGTCGGCATGCAATGGTCGGAGCGCAGGGAGCAGGCAGAGTGCGGCTGCAAACGAAAGGCGGAGCAGTGGGATGGACATGGTCAGAAGTCTGTATAGAGGTAATCGTAGAAGTCGTAGTTGTCCAGCATGGCGTAGTTGTACACGTCGTCGACGTATTCGTCGTTGCTGTCATACTGGCTGGCAGCCATGGCAGGCGTGGACGGCACGGGCCGCGGGCTGTCTGCCGCGTTGTCAGACGGCCAGATCCATGCCACCGCTACGCATGCTACGGCTGCGGCTACGCCCGTGATGATTTTCAGTGTGCGCCGGAATGTGTGCGGGCGGAGTGGGGCGCTTTTTCCCCACTCGGGGCTTTCTGCCGGCGGAAGTTGGGCCATCACCCGTCTTTTCACCTCGTCGAGGTATCCCTCCGGGGGATTGAACGACGCGTTGAGCGCCGCCTTGTCTAACATACGGATGTCGAATGTTTTCTTCATGGCTTTCCTTACTCTTGGGGGTTGTATGTATCAGACTGTCACGAAGCCGGGAGGTTTAATCGTGTGAGTTGAAAAAGTCTTCGATTTTTTTAACAGCAAAGTGGTATGAGGCTTTCAGTGCGCCCACACTGGTGTGCAGCAGTTCGCTCATGTCTTCATACTTCATCTCGTCGAAGTATTTCAGGTTGAATACTATCCGTTGCTTGTCCGGTAATGAGGCTATGGCTGCTTTGAAGAGCCGGTTGGCCCGTTCGCTGTCGGCTGCGGTGAGGCCGCCGTCGGGGGAGGCTGCCGGCGGAGTGGCCAAGTCGTCGATGGGTACGGTGAGCTTGGCTTTCTGTAAAAACGTCAGGCATTCGTTGATGGCAATACGGTAGAGCCATGTGGACAACTTGGCGTCGCCTCGAAAGGAGTCGACAGCCAGCCATGCTTTCAAGAATGTGTTTTGAAGGATGTCGTCGGCGTCGTCGTGTGAAAGAACCATCCGACGGATTTGCAGGTAGAGTGTTTCCGAATATCGTCCGACCAGTTCCTCGAACGCCTCATGCCGTGTTGCCGAGTCACGCAACCGGCGGACGAGAGAGGCTTCGCTGTGGGTAAACATAAGCGTCGGTGCAGGCGTTCAGGCGCATGGGGTGCCACGGTCGGGCGTTTGGGACACGTGTTTCCTTATTTCCTTGCGATGAATGCGGGCTTAAAGGATAGAAACCTTGCGGGCGATTTTCCCAAGTTTGAGAATGTAACAACCCTTGCCGCAACTCAGGCTGACGGTCGTGTCGTTGCTGTCGATTTTGTAAGCAGCGATACGCACGCCCGTTATGTTGTAGATTTCGAGTGTTTGTCCGGCCGCGTTCTGCACCCGGACGTTCGTTCCTTTGGCGGTGATGCGGATTGCGTTCAGGGAAGGAACCTCCTGGACCTCGGTGTCTGCCGAAGCCCAGAACTCCGCTGCGGAGACTGTGCCCGTTGTCAAGCATGCCCCCAAGGCGATGGCAATAGCCTTTAAGTATATATTTCTCATTTATGTTTACCCTTTGATGTTTTCCGCAAAGGTACATTTTTATCGGAAACTGCCCAAGTTTTATTGTGTGAAATTCCAATTATTTTTTATTTTTTGACGGCTTTTTTTCTCGGGCTTGCTGCCTCCTCGGGTCGGATGGTCGGAAATACAGGTCGCCTTTCCGGAAAAACGGGCCGGCTGACAGATTTTTCGGGATGGCTGGCAGGAAAGACTGTCGCTGCGACTGCCAGGATGGAAACGACGGCAAAGCCGGCGGATGAAAGAAAACGACTGAGGGGAAGATAATTTGAAGATTATTAAGACTTTGGCCGTTTGTTCTTTTCCGCAAATTGATTAAGTTTGCGCAGTCAAAGCTGAATACTATAAGCCAGATGAAAATTTCACCCCGACAATCCCTCATATTTTTCTTATCAGTGGCATTGGCTTGGCCTGTTTCATCCGAGGCCAGGCGCCGAGACAAGGCCAGCAAACGATACGATGTGGTTGAACTCGCACAGCGTGAGCCCGACCGGTTGGCTGAGAAGCCCGAGCGCCATATGATGGCGGCAGTGGTCAAGGCGCATCCCGGCGTTTCCAGCAGTTATGCCCATGTGAGCAAGGAAGGCATAGACGTGTCTCACTATCAAGGGGAAATCAATTGGGACGCCGTGGCGGGCGACGGAAAGATTTCCTACGCCTATCTGAAAGCCACTGAGGGCGCCACGTTGGTCGACGACACCTATGCCCGCAACCTCAGCGAAGCCAAGCGTGTCGGTCTGAAAGTGGGCAGCTACCACTTTTACCGCCCGAACACCGACTGGCGGAAACAGTTGGAGAACCTTTCGTCCGTAGTCAAACCCGGCGAACAAGACCTTCTGCCAATCATCGACATCGAACACCGGGGAAAAGGTTCCGAAGAAATGTTCCTGAAAAACCTCAGAGACTTTATCACGCAGGTCACAAAGATTTACGGCAAGAAGCCGTTACTCTATACGTTCCACAACTTCTATAACCGTCACTTGGCCGGCGAGTTCAAAGACTATAAGTGGATGATAGCGCGCTATCGCGACGACGAGCCCACTCTCGACGACGGCAAGGATTACGTGATCTGGCA
>UMEP01057530.1_pt1 | contig 9886 bp, 11 predicted proteins | sample 1964771 | NCBI WGS metagenome assembly UMEP01 (sample SAMEA4836022, study PRJEB28245) | human gut metagenome | biome: gut microbiome; material: fecal sample | place: Denmark | collected 2008 | reverse complement strand
GAAAATATTAATTGCTTAATCAAAGTAAAAAATAAATTTCACTATCTTGGATATTTTGAAGATGAACGAGCAATTGGAATTAAAATTGAATATTTAAAATTACAAAATAATACACTAAAAAATATATACCAATTAAAAATGATAAAGACAATGCCAACTAAGCATTGTCTTTCTATGTTAATTATTTTATTAATGATAAAATCAAAACACAAATAAATATACCTAATATCATTAAATATTTTTTATAAGTTATTTTTTCTTTTAAAATAAATCTCGAAGATAAAATAGTTACTACAATAGAACTTGTAGTAATTACAGAGATTATAGAAACATTTCCATCTAATAATGCAAATCCGTTAAATATTGAAGATGATGCATCTAATAATGCTTGTAATATAAAAAATTTCTTATCATTAATTTTTCTAATATCTAGGTAATTCCAGTTTTTTGTAAATAAACAATATATAAATAAACCAATAATAATTATAACTGCATAATTAAAAACTACATACATTGGATTTTGATATTCAGTAACATATATTTTATTTAAAAAATTAGAAATACCATTAAATAATACAAAACCATAAGAATACATAATTGCTTTTTGTTCTAACTTTTTATCTATTTGATTTTTTGAATCAGTCTTATTTTTAGCAACCATAATAGATAAAATTACTAATATGGTAGAAACAAATAATTGTAATAGTGTACAATTTTCTTTTAATACTATAATACCCAACAAAAATGTAATAACTACTTTTACTTTTGAAATAGATGATGTAATTGCTACTTTTCCATACTTAGTAGCTGAAATCATACAATAAAATCCTATTGACTGCATTAAAATCCCTGGGAACATATTTATCATATCAGCAACATTTAATTTTGTTATAAACTCTGGATTAGTTATCATACTAACTACAATCATAATTAAATGATATGATAATAATCCCATTAATGCAATTCTTTTTGGCTCATTATTTGAACACTTCTTTAAAGCAACTGATGTAAAACCACTAATGATGGTTGATAATAAACACCAATATAACCACATATATTTTTTCTCCTAATTTTCGTATATATCATCATTTATTTTTAATATCATTCTTCTGTAATGAGTTTTAAATCCTAATCTTTCATATAAATCTCTAGCAATGTTTTCTCCAATTACTTCTAACGATAAATCTTTATTTTGAACTTTTGCTAATTCTATTATTTGGTTTAATGCGATAGTACCAACTCCATTATTTCTATATTTTTCATCTATAAAAAATCTATATAAATATATTTCTTTTTCATAATTTTTAATTCCAATAAATCCAACCATCTTATTGTTATATAAGATTTTATAATATTCTTCATTTTCTTTAAATTTTAATTCTTCTGGTTTTATTATTCTTAATTGGTATATTGGATCTACTGTATTATGATGTTGCCATTCTTTTATAATCCATTCTCTAAAAAAATCATTATTATCTTTTTCTAATTTAACTTCTATCTTTTCCATTTAAATCATTCCTTAATTTATATATTTTACAAATGCTTTATCTACATTTTCATCATATCCTAATTTATTATATAATTTATGTGCTTCTTTTCTTTGAACTCCACTAAATAACCAAATACGGCTTACATCTTCATATTTTTTTACAATTTCTTCTGCTTTAATCATTAATTTAGTTGCTATTCCTGATTTTCTGTATTCTTCAAGAACAGCTAAATTCCAAATAGTTGCTTCTTTTCCGGATGGCATTGTTAAAATATTTAAAGTTACGGTTCCAACTAAATTATTTTCTATATAATATCCTAATACATAAATATCGCTGTTATTTTTAGATACTTCATAAAATCTTTGCGCTTTTAAATCGCTTGTATTACTATTAAAAACTTGTTTCATAATTTTTTGTAATTGTTCTAAATCTTTTTCTTGTATTTCAGCTATTATATTATTTCTATTCATATTTTTTGCCTCCATTTTTAATAAATAAAAAGTATCATAATTTTAATGATATAAATCCATTATAATAATAACATATTTTGATATTTTTTTCTATACTCCCTTGAAAATATCTAGGAAAATGATATAATGAACTTATCAGAGAGATTTAATCAAATCTTATAGTCTTAATTTTGCATACGTGTATAGTTAAGGCTCCAACGACGTATCTGTTCAAACTTTATAGAATAGATAGATATGAAAATCAATCAGTAAAATGATTGATTTTTTCTTTTGCGAAAAATCATCCTAATTCTATAATGAAAGGCTGGTGTTTGATATGCAGATAATTAAGCAAAAACTAGAATTTGAGGAATGTCTAAAACAAAGGCTTGAGTTTATATGTGAGTTTTCAAAAGTTACTCCTACCTTCATCAATGGTAGCATTAGAAAGTTAGAGAAAACTAATCTTACATACATTGAGCCACATAGAGTAATTATCAAAAATATTACTTTTTTAGTTTTCAATTATTCTAATGATGTGTATATTTCTAACTTAACTAAAAAGATTAAATTATCAGAGTTAGAAGAATATTTAAAAAACATATAATTGTAAATATTTGACATTTCTCAAAATCGTAGTATAATATAATCAATAAAAATTTATATTTACTCGGCAAGAGTTATATATATATTGAGTACTTTGAAAAAATTATATTATATTGCATTATTGTATTTTAGTTTATGATAAATGGATTTAAGAGATGTCAACGGTACTCGTATTGTACTTTGATGTCTCTTTTTGTTTATTTTATGGGAGGTTTGAAAATTGAGCGAAGAAAAGAAAAAATGTGGATTGTATTTAAGAGTATCAACCGAAGATCAAGCAAGAGAACGGCTTTAGTCTTCCAGAGCAAAAAGAAAGGTTAGAGAGTTTTTGTAAGTTTAAGGGTTATTAGATAGTAGACTACTACGAAGATGCAGGAATAAGTGCTAAAACTGGTAATCATAGACCAGAGTTTGAAAGATTAAAAGCTGATATTAAAGCTAAAAAGATAAATACTATTGTTGCTCTAAAACTAGATAGAATAACAAGAAGTATATATGACTGGGAAAACTTAATGACATTTTTAGACGAAAACAATGCTTATTTAGATTATGTAAATGATGAAGTAAATACTACAAGTGCAAATGAAAAAATGATTTCAAGACTTTTAATGAGTGTTAGCCAAAATGAAATTGAGAGAACTAGCGAAAGAACAAAAATAGGCTTAGCAGGTGCAATAAAACAAGGACATATTCCTCATATTGCTCCATTAGGTTATAAAAGAGAAGATAAAAAATTAGTAATTGATTATTCTACTAAAGATATTGTAGTTAGAATATTTGACTTATATTACAATGGCTATTCTTATCAAAAAATTAGTAACTTATTTAATAAAGAAAAAGTGTTAGGAAAAGATAATTGGCGAGATTCAACAATTATGGGTATTTTAGAAAATGAAATATATAAAGGAGATTTTGTTCATGGCAAGAAAACTAAACACCCTACTTATTATGAAGATGTTGTAGAACCTATTATCTCAAAAGAAATGTGGGCAGACTGTCAAGTACAGAAAAAGAAAAATTCGAGAAGCTATAAAAGGACTTTAACATATTTATACTTACAAAAACTAAAATGTCCTAAATGTGGCAGAGTTTTAGGTGGTAAAGCAACTACAAAGAAAAATGGAAATGCTTACTTCTACTATTATTGTAATGACTGCAAGATTGAATTTAAAGAAAAAATTATCAATGACTACTTCAATCAATTTATTAGTGAGCTAGTAGAATATGACTCTGTTGTAAATCAATTCTTCTTGCCTATGATAAAGCAAAAATTTGATGAGCCTAAAGAACAGCTAGAAAAAGAAATAAAAGAACAAAACAGCAAACTTGAAAGAATTAAAAAGGCTTACATTAACGGTGCTTTTGAAGTACAAGAATATAAAGAAGAAAAGAAAATAGTTGAAAAAGCTATTGAAGAATTACAAAACAAACTAGAAACTAATGATTGCACTGAAGAACTAAAATTTACACCAAAAGATATTCTACTAAAAAGAGATATTGATTTTATTAACAAAGTTAAGCTAAATAAGGAATATCAAGCAAGAACCAAAACTTGGAAAGATTATACTAGACAAGAACAAGCAGAACTTATAATGAGATATGTTGATAAGATAGAACTTGCTTTAGTTGGTAACGAAGTAGTTGTGACACAAATAAACTTTAGAGATTCAATTTGCAAACCTTGTCAAGAATTGTATGATAATGGCTATATAGATACAACAAAGCCTATGATATTAGGTAATGTGCTTGGTAGTGTTAGATTTAGTAATTACTTGCCAGAGGAAGAAGTCGGCGAAATAATAATGAGATTAAGACAATACTATGATGTTCATTATACAGAGGCAACATACTATGTAGATAAACAAGTATTTTATTTCAATTTTGCTGAAGATAACTCTGCTATTGTTAGAGTATTTCCATTAAAAGATTATTATAAACTAGATCCAGACAACAAAATGGAGACTTATGAATTTGGAATACTTTATATTAATGAAGAAGATAAATTCCAAATGCAAGAAATATATACTGCATTTGATTATATACCAGATGAAAGCAATGATAGTGTAATTTATACAAAAGAACCTACTCCTATTTCAGTAGGTGTTAAGCCAGTAAAGTTCTGCGAAGAAGATACAGAAGAAACAAATTAACGTGGCACGTTTTGTTTTTGTGATAACAAAAATGAAAGTGGCGATAGTTAATTTGAATAAAATTTATTTGCTAAAAATAAATTTTATTGCCTCGCAGAGCCCCCATGTTATGATAGTATGTCATAACATATAGGGGGGTTAGGACTTCCGTCAAGACGGAGTCCTGTGCTACGAAGAAATTTCAAAGGAGGGATTCTATGGAGCAAGAATTAGCTTATTCTTTTCACTTGGGTAGTGATAAAAACAAAAGTAAATTAGCAAGAAAAGTTGCAAAAGAAAATGTATCTGGCACTACGTCCCTATCTAATAATGCAATTCAAAATGCAAAAGATTTATCAGATGTTAATAAACACAATTTAAGGGATTATGATAATCAAAGAGAGTTAATTAGAACAATTTATGGAACAAATGATATTGTAAATGATGTTAAACAAGTATATTTAGACGAATTTGAAAAAGCAAGAATTGAATATAATAACAAACAAACTCGTAAAGATAGAAAAATCGAAGATTATCTCAAAAAAGTATGTGAATCTCAAAATGATATTGCGTGTGAAATTATTATAGAACTTGGAGATATGGAATTTTGGAATGATAAGGATGAAAGATATAGATTTAAAATGGTTGATGTATATAATGAACAAGTAAAGGATTTAAATAAAATCATACCAGATTTTAAAATAGCAAATGCGACAATACATTTTGACGAAACATCTCCTCATATGCACATTGTAGGTGTTCCAGTAACTACAAATTGCACTAGAGGAATGAAAAAACAAGTAGGAAAAAGTAAGTTATTTACAAAAGCAACACTTACTGAAATACAAGATAAAATGAGAAATGCTTGTATTAAGTCATATAACAAGTTTTATGAGGTTAATACTAGACTAAAAGAAAAACAAAAAGGCAGAAATCAAGATATTAATGTTAATGATATGGGTAATTACAGAGAAATAAAGAAACAACTAGCTAAAAAAGAGCAAAAACTTGAAAAAGCTAATAATCAAACAAAACAACTTAATAATTCTAGTAAAGATATAAATAAAATATTAGACAGTTTAAAACCTATTAAGCTAAATAAAAATAATATGGTTATTTCAAATGAGGATGTCCAGAAAATCAAAAGTTATACGTAAGATGTAAAAGATATAACCCAGACAGTTAGAAGTGTAAATGACTTAAATATGGCGATTAAAGATTTTGAACATTCTGCTTTTGAGATAGAAAAAGAAAATCGTTCACTTAAATATGAGATAGAACTAAAAGATAATGAAATTGGCTGTCTAAAAAAGGAACTATCTACTAAAGACAAGATTATAGGCAGGTTACAAACTGAAAAGGAAAAAATAAAACAAGAATTACAGAAATTTAAAGACTTTTGGCATAGTATTATGAGCCATTTTCACAAAAGAATTTGCTATGACAAAGATAATAACTATAAGATTGTTAGTGATGACCTATATAAAAATGGCATATTTGATAACAATGATAATGAAATTGCAAATAATATTGCTAGAAGAGTAACTATACCAGATGAGAACAAGCAAATTAAGAGTAAAAAGAAGAATAATGATACCAGATTTTAAAAGGAGGAAATTTAGATATGGAAAATGAAAAAGTAAAATATTTAATAGATATGATAAATGATATGGGCTTAACAAATAAACTAAGACTTGCAATATGTATGAGTGATAGTAGTTGTACTAATCTAAAATATGATAAACCTGAAATGTATAGGCTTTTTGATAGTATGTTAAAAGAAATAGACAAAGAATATAGAACTACTTTAATAAATTTTGCTAAATATCATCTTATAATGTTTGCAATGGCTAAAATTATGGAAATATCAAAAGAAGAACAAAATCAAGTTGCATTGTATTTATTCAATAATATTGATAATAAAGAAAAACAATTAATAGTTCACTAATTATTCATATCAGCGATGAAAAATTAACTAAACTATTGTAAATTCTTGATTTTATTGATATACTCATATTCAGTAATTAAAATTAGATACAAAATGAAAGTTGGTAATTAAAATGATAAGAATCGGAACAAAATTAAATAATGTAACATATACAAAAAGAGATGGTGCTTATGTAATAATAGAAAGAAATGATGATGATAAAATAGCAATAGCTACTGATGGTACTTGGTTCTTTCTTGGAGGAGGAATAGAACAAGGAGAAACTGAATTAGAAGCACTAAAAAGAGAATTGTTAGAAGAATCAGGATATAGTATTAAGAATATTAAATATTTTGATAAAGTTACATCATGGGCTGATGGTGGAAAAAGAGGCCCTTTAGATGTAACTGCAACATTTTATATTGCAGAGTTTGATGAGAAAGTTGTAGAACCTATTGAGAAAACTCATAAGGTACTTTGGGTAAATGCGAATGAATATAAAGATAAATTATACCATGAATATCAAAGATATATATTAGATAAATATATAAAATTAAAAGGAGAAAATAAAAATGTCTAATGAAGAAATACAAGAATGTTATAAAAATTGTATTGAATATAGTAAGAAGATTAAAAATCCAATATTAAGAGAATGTTGCCAAGAAATATATAATGATTATAAAGAAAAATTATTAAATAAACCTGCTACACCAGGAAGACATCATTATTTTAAAGGAGGACTACTATATCATATATATTCTGTTACTAGAAACTCATACAATATAGCGAAGATGTATCCAAACTTAAATATAGATATAGATTTAGTATTATTTGGTGCTTTATTACATGATATAGGAAAAACTAATGAATATAATGATTTTTTAGAAGAAGAAAATTATATAGCACGAAAAGGTAATGGAGCAGAATTATTAGGACATTCTTATGAAGGCGTTCATATTGTAGACAATTATCTTAGCAAATACGATATTGAAGTAGAATTTAAAAATCAAGTTCTTCATATGATAGGTAATCATATGAAAGAGTTTAGAGAAGAGGGGATTTTTGTAGAAACTAAAATGTTAGAAGTAATTATTATTAGTTTTGCAGATAACATAGATAATTATTTAGAACCAGCATCAAGAGTTATAGATAATGCCAAAAAAGGAGAAACTTATCAATTTCCAAAAGCAGAAAGACCTTATTATAAATCATTAAATCCATATTATGAAGAATAAATATAAGAAAAGAGGAAATAAAAATGCAAAAATTTAATTATCATACACATACATATAGATGTGGACATTCGGATTCAGATTATACTGACGAAGAATATATTATAGATCTGATACGAATGGGATTTAAGAAGATGGCATTTACAGACCATTGTCCAGAAAAAAATGAAATAGATAAAAGACCAAATATAAGAATGAAATATAATCAAAGATTAGAATACTTAGAAAGTATTAAAAACTTAAAAGAAAAATATGCAGATATAATAGAAATTCAATCTGGTTATGAAGTAGAATATTTACCTGGAGAAGAAGATAATTTAAAAGAGTTAAAGAATGAAACTGATAAGTTGATATTAGGACAACATTTCATTTATGATGATAATAAAAATTTAAAAATATTTGGTAGTGTAGACTTTACAGAAGAAGACTTGAAAAGATATGCAGAATATATTGAAAAAGCAATGCAACTTAGTATACCAAATATAATTGCTCATCCAGATATATACATGATGAAAAGAGAAAAATTTGGAGATATAGAAGAAAAAGTTGCACATATGATATGTAAGTCAGCAGAAAAATATAATATACCATTAGAAATAAATTTAAATGATATCTTTTATAAAACATATTTTGAAAATAAAAAATTAAATGATTTTCCTATAGAAAAGCAAAAAGAAAAGCTAAGTAATGTACAATATCCTAATAAAGAGTTTTGGAATATTGCTACAAAATATGATATAAAAGTTTTATATGGAATAGATGCACACTATAAAGGTCAAATTGCGTTATGGAATGAATTATTAAAATTAGCACATGAAATTTTAGGAGAAAAAGTTATTAGTAAATTGAATTTTATTGACAGTGATAAATTTTAATTTTTTAGAATAAAAATCAACAAAAAGTTAGATTTGACAAAATAAAAAAATGACTGTATAATAAAAATAGAAAATGAGAGCCACAGAAATGTGTGCTACCATATATATTTATGATAAACACCACAAAGCTTGGCAGAGCATATGTGGTGCTTTTATTATTTGCTCAAAATTACTACTATTACAATAATCAAGGCAAATGCTATAATAGTCATTCCTACTAAACCGTAGAAAAGTAAGTATATTATCAATAACATAGCTTGTTCTACCATATAGCACCACCCCCATTCTCACAGTCAAAACTGTGTATGTAAAGTGGTAGCACCCACACTGCTTATTCTCATTTTCTTTGTCTATCAATATACAACATTATTTGATAAAATACAAGTGAACAAAACAAATTTTTGAAAAATGTTATTTTTAGTTTTACTATTGCAATTTATAAAAGTTATGATATACTTTAATAAATTGATTGATATTTGTATCAATCGTTAAGAGAAAAAAGTTGTAGATAACTACGACGTTGGCTCCATAAGATAAAATCGTCTCACCAATGTGACGTTGATGATTAAATCAATCTGAAGGTCAATTGAAAAAGTAAATTATATTTAGAAAAAGTAATTTCTATTTACTAATTAAATGCTATTTAAAAGCAAAAATTTGGTAAAAAGGGATTGCTTTTTTTCTTGAATTTTGTGTAAAATGAAGTTACAGACAAGAAAAAAAGGCGCACTTAAGCAAGTGAATTTCAATAAAATTTTTTTCGTGTAAGATTTATTTCTATTCACTTATTAGTTGTCACAACAGTGACATTATGCAGTTAGTGTAGATACTTCTTGTGTTGAGATTTAATTAATTTTTAGAAGGTAAGGTTGTAGTGTGACCTTATCTTTTTCTATCTTTTGTATATTTAATTTATCAAGTATTTCTTTGCCATAAAAGAACTCAAAAGTTTCGTATGGAGTCCTTCCACCAAGTGATTTACGTGGTACAGAATTAATATGTGAAAACATTAAATCAAGCGTATCTTGTGTTAAGCCTTTTATATTTCGTCTTTTTGAAATAATATCTCTAATAAACTCATGGTTATTTTCTACATGTGGCTTTTGGCTTGGCATTTGAGCATCACAATAAAATATATTCCCTCTAATTTCTCCTGTTTCATAATTTATTTCAAAAAG
>UMEP01023472.1_pt1 | contig 9911 bp, 11 predicted proteins | sample 1964771 | NCBI WGS metagenome assembly UMEP01 (sample SAMEA4836022, study PRJEB28245) | human gut metagenome | biome: gut microbiome; material: fecal sample | place: Denmark | collected 2008 | reverse complement strand
AATCAGAATTCTGTTGCATTTGCAAGTTGAATTCAGCGAATCTTTTGCTTGCTGTAATTTCAAAAGAAGCAGACTGCGTGCCATTTCCTTGTTTTGTGACTGTGAACGTTGTGAACAGCATCTGACGGAAAGCCCGGTAGGAAGATGAGTGGCGCGAACCGCAGTCTCCACTTTGTTGACGTTCTGCCCGCCATGCCCACCGGAGCGCATCGTTTCGTAAACAATATCTTTATCAGACACTTCCGGAAGTGTAACTGGTTCGATAAATTCCACTCCGACAAACCAATTCTTACGAGGATAGCCGGGACGGTAACGGTTTGACGTCGCCCGCCACAGTATAGTACCTGTCCACTCCAGCTCTTTAACGACATCAACTTCAGCAAGAAACAGTATCGACATATAGCAAATCCGGCTCCGTATTATGCGGTTCACTTTCCACAAGTTCTGCATCCGGAAAATCCTTCAACAGTTCGCGGGTGACGAGCGCAACAGCACGGACACACTCCACAGGTCCCCGTCCGGCTGTAAGTTGTATATACTTCTTCATTGGGGAATGTCTTTAATGTTTATACGCGGTTTTACCATTGTAATGACTTCGGCGGTCGGCTCAATCAGACGCAATATTTCCTCCATAGATTTATATGCCTGTGGTGATTCATCAAGAGTGCCGGGGCAAACAGATGTAGAGAATATACCGCTCATAGACATCTCAAAATCGTCCATCCCGATATTCTTCTTGGCGGCATTTCTCGACATGGCACGTCCTGCGCCATGCGGCGCGGAACAGTTCCATTCGGTATTTCCCCTACCCACGCAGACGGCTATGCCATCGCGCATATTGAAAGGAAGACAAAACCGTTTACCTTCTCCGGCTTCAACCGCTCCCTTGCGCAGCATGGGATATTCTTCGCAAACGGATATATAATTGTGCGTGGTGAATATGGATTCCGTGCATTTAGCCTTGCAGAGTTTTTTCAAGATTGCGAAGATACGGTCGCGGATGATATGGTGATTGTAGAGGGCGTACGCCTGAGCCACGACCATATCGGAGAGATAACCGTTAAGCGTATCGCCCCACAGATAGCCTATGAATCGCGCTCTTTTCGGATTCTGTGCGATGTTGTGCCAATGATTGGCCACTTTAACCCCCACGTTCCGTGAACCGCAATGTATCGTGAGCCATCCTTCATGCGTTTGCTCGTCCTCACCGTATTCAATGAAGTGATTGCCCCCACCGAGCGTTCCGAGGCTTTTATAGAAAACAGCTTCCTGAAGCTTTATCCTGCGGCAGAAGTCCGAAACAAAACGGGCATCTATGCGTGGCACTTCGTTAATTAGGTCGGGAGCAGATGAACGCGCTTTCTGGTATTGCGAATTGAGAAAGCGGAACAGTTCTTTTTCGTTAAGACTATTCTTTCCACAGATTTCCATACCGGTCGGAATAACCCCACGTATTTTATGGTCAAGCAAGGCAAAATCTTCCGATGCAACTACGGAAGAAAGTCTATGCATGGAAATGGTACATCCGATATCGACGCCCACATGATCCGGATTAAGGTATGTCCCTATTCGATACGCCGTACCGACATTACAGGAATTTCCTGCATGTACATCGGGCATTTGCACAATTCTTACTCCCTCGAAAGCCGGATGGTCACATTGTTCCCTTACCCACTGCAAGGCGGCTTCTTCGATGTTTTCGGTGAATATTTCTGTCGATGTGTATTGTCCTTTGATTATCATATTGTTATTCATTTAATCTGTCTTTAATAATCTCTGTGGAAATATCTTTAATATCAATCAAACATAAATTAGGAGCATTGACAAACCAAGCCACATTCGGATAGACGGTTTGAAACAATTCATAGCTTTTTTGCTGCTGTGGCAATGCTCCAAAGAAGCCGTAGGTGTGCAAACGGGCATATTCGGGCACATTGTTCAAATCATCGAAAGTGACAATCGGGTTGACTAGAATTTTCTTTTGTCCATAAAGACCGATACAGGCAGTGGCCGATTCTCCGGAAGCAATAACCCAGTCCGGTTTCTGGTCAGCAATGATTTTGCGGACTTCTTTGCAATAATATGATTTGTTCAAGGCATTGACCTCAATGAAATCGCCTATTCCTTCTATTGCCATTTTGTCCTTCAGCATTGAAATCATATACTCATTCTGTTGGTCTGCGGTCGGGCTCTTTATGAGAAAAGGTGCCGGGAATATCAAGACTTTCTTCATATTTCAGATACTTTTTGCAAGGTTTAAATTGATCAATAATTCATTACCCGCATTTTTATCACTGTATTCCGGATATGAGACCACGAGACAGCGTTTGTGATATTTGCGGGCAAAACGCATGGTGTGCATACTGCCACTCTGCTGCGGGCATTCTGCCAAGATAACAGTGCTTGACAATGCGGCCTGCAACCTGTTGCGTGCGACAAGCCTTGTCGGATTGGCCTTCACATCAAAAGGTTGTTCGGAAAGAATAAGTCCTCCATTTTCCAAAATCCGCTGTTGGAGCGGTGCGTTTTCTATCGGATGTGTAATGTTAAGACCAGATGCAACAATGGCTATTGTTCGTCCGTCGGCATCAAGGCAACCCTCATGCGCCGATTTGTCACAGCCCAAAGCAAGGCCACTGACTATAATATTACCTTCTTTCGCATATTTATTTCCTAATTCGTATGCTTTTCTCAATCCAATTGGTGAAGCAGCGCGTGCACCGATGACGGCAATGCGATTGGCTGTTGGAGCAAGAAGTGACAAATCCCCTATGCAGTGAATTATTGGCGGACAATCGTTTCCTATTTTCCTAAGCGAATGAGGAAAATTGTCATCTTGAAAGGTCAATGTAATGACACCATACTCCTCTTGCATCGACATAACACTTTCTGCTTTATCAATATATGCTTCAAATGCTTCTGCATACTCTTCCGGCATAAGTTTTGGAGTCATGATCTGTGACGCTTTCATCCCGGCGTACTGCATACAAAGAATATCTTCCTTACTTAAAATACAGCTGTTCATATTATCTATTTTGGTTATAAGTTTCCTCTATAAAGTGATGGAATGTCAATTTCATTGCATAGGCACCATAATTCCGTACCGTCCCAATCGGATTCGACTGTAAAGAAACCGTATTTGTCAGGTTCTGAAATGACCGTCCTATGTCCGATTCGCTTGCCAATATATGTAGCCAACGATGAGGTCGCCTGCCATTCTATATTCACATCGCAATCAAACATTTCATTTATCAAATCCATGTTTTTTTTCGGCTTTTTCTTGCTTTCATCCGTACCGATAACTTTCTGAAGCCAACCTGCTACCGTTTCATTGTAATTCAAATGCTCTTTAATATAGTCTTTCAGTTCCTGATGGGACTGCAAGTCAAGACTGTCGAAACTGATAATCTGCATTCTGTATTTAGCCTTCGGAATGTTCAAAGTAGAATCTGACGGAACAGCTCCCATAATATTGCATTCGTCTATAATGGCTTTCAGAATATCTATGGTAGAAATTTCCAGGCTGTCAATTACTTTCAACACTTCTTCTTTCAAAGATATGTCTTTAAGATTGTCATTGATAACATCATTGACAGCCTTTGCTGATAAATTGGAGAACTCCTTGATGTAACGAATGCGCCCCGGACGTCCCAAAAGATTCTCGTCAATTGACAGCTTATTGGTGGTCAGGATATACAATTTCCGCATGTCGTTGTAAACTCCGTCAATCATTTTGAGCAGAACTTCCTGTTCTTCACGGAAAGTTTTTTCGGCTTCATCAATAAGAATAGCACTCTCAAAATGCAGCGATTGTATAAACTCCAACATCCCATTAACGGGTTTCGAGATGACAATTACAGGCAGTCCGATGCGATTACAGAGCAGTTTGGCAGCGATTGTCTTGCCTGTTCCTTTCAAACCGTTGAGAATCACACCGAGATTTTTGTTGCTTTCTCTAAACAGGTCTGAAGACCATGTCATTATGATTTTTGATATTATCTCTTCGCTGTCAAGGTCATAAATCTTAAAATCGAACCGGAAAGTATCATCTATCTTCTCCAGCCCCAAGCGTTTTGTCTGCGGGTTTTCATAGATGCGAAATATTCCGTTGCCGGGAGAAGTGAGCAGCGAAGCGTAGCCAGGAATAGGGTAAAGAATGCCACCGTCATTAATCCATTTCTGCTTTGATGCGATGGTCTGCTTTTCCTTACGTACTTTTTCATCAGGATTGAGGTATTCCTCCTTATAAAGGGTATAATATTCAAGGTCGACAACTTCATCAAGATAATTCATGCCGCATTTCCTTTCCAGACCTTCGTATGTGAAGCCACTTTTCAGGGCGACTCTGCGTGAGGAGTCATTCCGTGGCAGAACAGCAATGGTCAGCGAGTCAGCCATCCGTTCATCGAACAAGTAGCGTTTCATCCTCTCCACGACTTCTGTCATATAGCCTTTCCCACGAACCTCTTTATGAAGAAAATAACATATCTCGTAATTACATTTTTCGCCCGAAACGGTATTTGTCTTGTGTGGGGTGACTTCAAAAACACCGAGAACCTTTTCCGGAAGACCCTCTTCCGAAATACAGAACATTAGTCCGCTATTCATATCCCTGCGAATTTTCCCTTCTGCCTCGCTAAGCGTGCCCATCGGTCTGAATCCAGTGATTGCCGCTATTTCCCGGTCACTCATCAGAACGAAAATATCATGGACATCCTTCTCTCCGGGAGTCCTGATTATAAGTCTGTCCGTCACAATTTCGATTTTCCCAGCCTTTGCTTCTTTCATCTTTATGTTGCTTTTATGATTACAGCACAAAAGTATTGCAGAGATGTATCATTTACCGATACATCTCCGCTAAATCGTATTTAAAAGTATCTCTTTGCCGTTATTTACATCCGCTGATAATATATTCCACATACTTTTCTACAAGTTCTTCTATAGTAGTTTTTCTATTTTCATCCAATTCGAAAAAAATCTTTTGTTTTTTTGCGGCAAGTCCTGAAATGTGAGGAACATGCAGCAATCTTGCATCGTCACCGATTAATTCATGACAATAGTCGTATGCCTCATTGCCCACAGCCACTATTCTTTGCGGATTAACAATTCCTATTTCTTTTTGCAGAATGGCCTTGTATATGTTTTTCTTCTTTTTGGAGTACTCGGCGGATTCCTTATGGTCATATACAAAATATTTCCTGCAGTCGGTAAGGTAAACGCCATTACCGTGTTCAATAAGTTTTTCAACAAGCAATGCCATTCTGCCACCTCCATTCTTTTTATCCCTCCAACTTTTACCATGCAGTCCAAACGGAGAAGCCACCAACGCGTCTATGCAGATATAATTTTCTTTGCACTCAGTTTTTCCCTTGGGGAATTTATCAACATCGGAATACCATGTATTGCCTCGCAGTGGATCTTGTGCCACAAGCATAATCCGCTTGTCAGTATTTTTTAGGTTGAACCATGTAGGAAGGTCAAGGCCTATCGCTCCACGTTTTTCTGTACGTGTAGTCAAATCCTTGAAATCTGGATGAGTTATAGGTATAGGCACGGTAATAGTGTCTTCATAATAACGGTTCCAACTCTTAGGAGTGAATGGTTCAACTCCTTTACTAAATTCCCAGACATAGGCTTCAGTTCCCGATTTTATCAATTTCCTGGCTTCTTCTTTTGGATAATTGAAGAAATTGCGATACATGTCCATCATATCGCAACTTTATCTTTTCCAATTGTTCTTTGCCTAAAATGTCATTTGCCAGCATTTCGTAAATCTGGTAGGCAATTTCTTTGTCATCTAAGAATGTAGAATAAAGTGTTGTTTCCATTGTTATATTGTTTAAATCTCTATGAAATTCGGCTTTTCAAGATTGGAATAATCTGCATTCATTATCGCCCCATTGGAAAAGGTTATTCCGTTAAAGACTTTTATTCCGTGCCGTGCATGGATATGTCCGAAAAGATTCAGCCGAGGTCGGACAACCGAAATACGGCTAAGAAGTTCTTCCGAGCCGTAATTGATATTGTCGTCAAAGTCAAGGATGCCGAAAGGCGGCGTGTGGGTAATGAGAATGTCCGTATCATTAGGGATATTTGCATAATGTCTGGTTTGGCGGTCAGTAATGCAGTCACCCATGAACATCGGAACGCCATAGAATTTCAGGCCTTCGATTTCTATACCGGAATTGCACAGGTAATGCACATTGCCATCAAGTCCGTCAATAGTGGCACCATACAGGCATTCATCGTGGTTACCGCAGATAAATATCTTTTGCGGATAAGGAAGGTCGCAGAACCAGTTCATGAAATCTAACGCTTCCTGCTCGCTGCCGTTCATGGTTAAATCACCAGAATGCACGACAATGTCAGCCTGTGGCAAATCGTGCAACCGTCTGTGACAGCCATGCGTGTCGGAAATATGCAATATTTTCATTTCTAATGTTCTTTCGGCGGCAAAGATAGTATGTTGCTGGCTCAATCTGCGATACAAGCAGAAACAATTCCATTGCTGTATATAAAAGTGAGACATGCAAAAGATAATTTTGCAATGTATTGAAGTAAACCATACTAATATGTGTACAACATTCATTAATAAGAACGATGTAAAGCCTATTGCCATATACGTGCATGGACTTGGATCCGGTGCTACATCGACAACAGTCCGTACAGTACGTAAAATATTCTCCGAATACGAGTGGATAGCACTTGAGGTAAATGAAAATCCATTCGAATCAATAGAAAAAATCAATGCTGTTATCAGTGAATTCAATCCATCATTATTGATGGGAACTTCATTAGGCGGGTATTATGTTTTTTATGCCGATGCTCCATGCGCGACAAAGGTGATTTGCAACCCGGCAATGAACATAGCGGAACTTATCCGTTCCAAGATAGGATTCGGAACATATTCCTATCTTGTAGAACGACAGGACGGCAATGCTGAATATATACTTGACGAAACGATTTGTAGATGTTTTACGGAATATGGGAGTAATCATAAGGCAGTGAGCGGAATAAAGAACTATGCCTTGTTCGCCATGCATGACGAACTTATAGGAGATGCAGATATGCTTGACAATATGGCAATGGTTTTCGAATCCGGTTACAGATTATTGTTGGATTCCAAAGGAGGACATAGGCTCCGAGCAGCATCCCTAAAATTGTTACACAAAGAAATATCCAAATAATAATGCAAGCCTGCATTGGAAATAATTTAGGTGAAACTGTCAGTATTGGTTGCGTCATACACTGAATTTCAATTTCAAAGCAGTACAATTTAATTAAAAATCAAACAATTGTGTTAATTATGTTGTATTATCCGAGATGTCGCATTGGATGCTACAAGTTTTTATTAACTTTACCGCAACCAACAAAATGTAGTATGTTACAACTTCAAAAATACACATGGCTGATAGACACTATCCGCAAGGCGGGAAAGATTTCTTTGGAAGAGATTTCCGACCGTTGGGAGCGCAACAAAGACTTAAGTGATTACAAGCCTTTGAGCCGTGCTACATTCAACCGATGGAAAGATGCTATTTTCAGTCAGTTCGGTATAATCATCTCCTGCCAAAGGGCTGGCGGTTATCTCTATTATATTGAGAATCCAGAGGATATTGATGAGGATGAACTGAAAAAATGGATGCTCGACTCATTTGCCGTAAGTAACCTTATCAGTGAGAATCTTTCACTGAAAGGTCGGATACTCGTCAGTCAGATTCCGTCTGCCCGCAATCATTTGGCAACATTGCTTGAAGCGATGAGGGAAAACCGTGTTGTGACAATCACTTATTGCGGGTTCAATAAATCCAAAAGCCATCAGTTCCCGATTGAGCCATACTGTGTAAAGCTGTTTGAAAACCGTTGGTATGTGCTGGCTTACAATGTCCATTACGATGATTACCGGATTTACGGACTGGACCGCATAGAAGATTTGGAAATGACAACGGACACATTCAAGCTTCCCAAAGATTTTTCCGCTTCAGATTACTTCTCAAATTATTACGGAATTATATCCGACAGCAATATAAAGCCCGAACGGATAGTTATCAGAGCCTACCGTGACCATATTCCCTATATGAACTCACTTCCCTTGCATCATAGCCAGAAGTTGCTGGAAGATAACGGTGAATATGCTAACTTTGAGTTATTCCTTGCTCCTACATTCGATTTTATAATGAGATTACTTAGCGCAGGAGCCATGATAGAGGTTATTTCTCCGGCATCTTTAAGAAAAACAATGAAAGAATGGGTGTCAGATATGTATGATTTGTATAGGGAAGATTAGCGCACTTACAATCCTACAATACATCAACTATAAAAACAACAAACCCATTGGCAAGGCTAAATATGCACTGATTTAATTTCGCCAATGGATGATTGATAAATATAGAGAATGATATACCTGTTGACCCAGCATTAATTAACAATAAATATCGGGAAAATCAAGACTTTCTGTGATATCAAATGATATCTAAAGCTAAGGATCGCTAGAACATTTTGCAGGTGGGATAATGATCTGTACTTTAGCCAGCATAATTAAAAACGCTGACGATTATGATAGGATTGGAAAAGTTTGATAACCTGATTTCCCTGATAATTTACTTCAAGGATTAATGCAACCTGCAAGCAGTTCTTGAAAGAACAGAGATGGGGCAACGATGTTGTTTGTCCTTATTGCGGACACCATCACTGCAATGCACGCTCTGACGGCAGATTCCGCTGCCCGAACTGCCTGAACAACTTCTCTGTCCTTGTCGGTACAATCTTCGAGAACACCAAGATTGCCTTGGTGAAATGGTTCTCTGCCATGTACCTCATATCTTCCCATAAGAAAGGTATCTCTTCTCACCAATTGGCAAGGGACATCAATGTCACGCAGAAAACGGCTTGGCATATTTTGCATAAGGTACGTTCTCTTTACAGTCAGGATGATTCTATCGAACTGTCAAAGGAAGTGGAATGTAACGATGCTTACATTGGCGGCAACGAGAAGAACAAGCATGAGAGCAAGAAAACTGAAGGCACGCAGGGGCGTTCCTTAAAGACAAAGACACCCGTATTCGGGATGGCTCAGAGAAACGGTAACATTGTCGCCATGAAAACCCAAGATACGAAAGGGAGAACTTTAATGCCTATCATCAGGCAGTTTGTAAAGGAAGGCTCTCGTATCTATACAGACGAATATATCGGTTACAATTCTCTCGTTGAAAGCGAATACAGCCACGCTGTTGTCAATCACGGAGCGAAACAGTTTGTGGATGGCGACAAGCACACAAACACCATTGAAGGCTTTTGGGCACAACTGAAACGTGCCATCTTTGGCATCTATCATTTTGTTTCCGCAAAGTACCTTCAAAGATATGTTGATGAAGCCGTATTCCGCTACAATTCACGGGAACAATCCGAAAGCGAGCGTTTCAGAATGATGTTCAAACGCTCGATCGGGATTTTCAGCTACGCTGATGTGAAAAATGTCGGGTAAAAGTGTTGAAAAAATGATTTGCAAAGGCTACATTTATCACATATTAAATGAAATAAACATGAAAGACAATTTTTATGTACTTGAATGCCCCAAATGCAAACGTAAATGCGGTATGAGTATATCGGATGACCTATTACAAGTCTATAACGATATAGGGGCAAAAATTAGCTGTCCTTATTACCCAAATCCTTATCCGATTTCTCTTCCTTATCTACATAAGGTGAAGAAGAAGAGGTCGTATCTCGGAATTTAGAAGTTCGACAGCTTGATTAGCTGAATATCTATCAAAGAAACCTTTTTCATTAAGAGGGACATCTCCATACTGGTGTTTTACAACATCCCATTTATATATGTAATAACGACCGTCATCGTTTAAAATGGTGGTGTATATAGGAACACTTACATCTTTTAATGTACACATGATAAA
>UMEP01051862.1_pt1 | contig 9915 bp, 6 predicted proteins | sample 1964771 | NCBI WGS metagenome assembly UMEP01 (sample SAMEA4836022, study PRJEB28245) | human gut metagenome | biome: gut microbiome; material: fecal sample | place: Denmark | collected 2008 | reverse complement strand
TTGAGATTGAAAGAAATCGTGCTATAAAAATGAAAAATATGAAACGAATCTTGCTCTTATGGATGCTGTTTGTCAGCATTTCTTTGTCGGCTCAGGACTGGGCTGTCAAGACCAACCTGCTTTACGACGCGACAGCAACGGTCAACCTGGGTGCGGAAATCGGCCTTGCCCCCAAGTGGACGCTGGATCTGTCTGCCAACTACAACGGCTGGACCTTCAACGACAACAAGAAGTGGAAGCATTGGCTGGCTCAGCCCGAAGCCCGCTACTGGCTGTGCGAACGCTTTAACGGCCACTTTGTCGGTGCTCATCTGTTGGGCGGACAGTACAACTGGGGCGGTATCAAGATGCCGTTCGGACTCTGGGAGAACCTGGAGAACTACCGCTACGAAGGTTGGTATGCAGGCGCCGGTCTGGTCTATGGCTACCAGTGGCTGCTGGGAAAGCGCTGGAGCATCGAGGCTGCGCTGGGCGTGGGCTATGTGCGTGCCCATTACGACAAGTACGAGTGCGTCCATTGCGGTGAATGGAAGGGCAAGGGAGACAAAAACTATCTGGGAGTGACCAAGGCCGCCGTCTCCCTTATATATATCATAAAGTAAGGAGGAAGGAACCATGAAGAAGAATATGCTATTGTTGGCGTGGCTGATGGCGGCGGGTATGCCGGTCCTGGCCCAGAACGCTTATCTGGAAAATCTGAAACTGGAAAACCGCACGGTCGAGAAGGCGGACGGAAAGGTTCGCGTGCAGGCGGATATCTGCCTGGACGGCGTGGACCTGAAGCGTCAGCAGTCCCTTCGCCTGGTGCCCGTACTGGTGTCGGCCGACGGTACGCAGGAAGCCCTGCTTCCCGCCGTGGTGGTCGAGGGACGGGTGCGTGGCAAGGTGACCGACCGTCAGTTGGCTTTGGGTGAGCGGACCGAAGAAGCGGGGGTAACCCGTGTGCGCCGTACGCAAGGGGATCCCCAGACATTGCACTACGCGGCGGAGGTGCCCTTCAGCCGCTGGATGGTGAACGGCCGTCTGGAAGTGCGTGGCTACGTCACCGGCTGTGCCGCCTGTAGCGAGGGTGACGAAGTGATGGCAGCAGGCAGTATACTGCCCTACAGCGAACCGACGTTCACCATGGCACCGGCCATGCAGCCTGCCGAAGAGGAAGTGAAGCGCCGTGCCGAGAACAAGAGCGCCCGTCTGGAATACCGTCGCGACAGCTATGCCGTGCTTCCTGAATACCGCACCAACCGTGCCGAGCTGGACAGCGTGCAGCGTTCGTTTGCCCTGCTGAAAGACAATCCGAACCTGACGGTGACAGCCATCTATATCACCGGCTATGCGTCGCCCGAAGGCTCGATGGCTTATAACGAGAAGCTGTCGCAACGTCGCGCGCAGACCTTTGCCGACTACGTGCAGAAGCACAACAAAGACTTGCCGAAGGATCTGTGGCATGTGGACTGGAAGGGTGAGGACTGGGACGGCTTCCTGGCTCAGCTGCAGCAGGCCGACGACTGGACTGCCCGTCAGCAGGTGCTGGATGCGGTAAACGCTTGCGACGACGACCGGGATGCCTGCGAGAAGCAGCTCCGCAGCCAACTCGCTGCCGACGACTACCGTTACCTGCTCGACGAACTCTATGCCCCGCTGCGCCGCAACGACTACCGCATCGAGTACACCGTCCGCAACTTTACGCCCGAGGAGGCTCGCCAGATGCTGGAGTCCCGTCCCGACCTGCTGAGTGCGGCGGAGATGCAGCGCGTGGCCGACAGCTACGGACGTAATACCGACGGTTACCGCAAGGCGCTCGACACCGCCCTGCGCACCTATCCCGACAACGTGGCCCTGCGCTACAACGCCGCCCTGGCTGCGGTGGAGACCGAACGCTATGCCGATGCCATCGACCTGTTGAAGGACACGCAGGACGGCGCCTCGCTCAACCTGCTGGGCGTAGCCCACTACAAGAGCGGCGACAAGCGTCAGGCCGAACAGGCTTTCCGCCGGGCTGCTGCCGCAGGCTATCCCGATGCGGAGCAGAACGCCGAGGGCGTACGCCTTGCGCTGGAGATGTTGGGGGAGTAAACCTTCGAAAATACGATAAGAACAAATACTATTATTAATTACGTTAACATTGCGATTATGAAAAAGAGACATTTATTTGCCATATCGCTGATCGGATTAGCGTTGGCAGCTTGCTCAACAGACGATGAGTTGAATGCAGGTGGTAACCAAAGTAATGAAGGGGCTGTAGTCACTTTGAAATTGGACATGACCGGCTCTCAGACAAAGGGAAGTCCTGATGCAACTAATCAGCAAGACGGTAGTGAGGTTGAGAATAAGATTTCTAATGTGACAGTTGTAGTAGATTATGGTACTACACAAAAAGTTTTTAAGAGTAGTGATAATTATGAAGGCGATTATGGATGGACAGATGCATCAAAGACATTTAAGTTCCAAACTCCTGCGGGTGATGCTACATTCTACGTTTATGCCAATGTAAATGAAGCAGATAATTTGAGTTCAAATTGGGATACAGATTTGGTTTCTAAAGCTACTGATGTATCTGAGTATTATGCTGATAACTCGTTCTTTATGAGCAATCAAAATGGTAAAGGAGTTCCCTTTACAATTAACCCTGATGCTACAAATGAAATAACTGTCAATATCGAACGTGCAGCTGCTAAAGTGACTGTGGAAAGTATGGCTGATTTCACAGATGATCCGCATGGTGGTACGATAATAAATAATTCTATGTTTTTTGCACTAGGAAATACTGTTGATAAGTTTTACCTATTGCAACAAGATGATTATTCAATTCCAACGGATGTAGCATATTTAGATAATCCTATTGATAACTGGGATAAGTCGATTGACGTAGAAAATTCTGCTGCAACTGATATAAAAAAATTACCTGCTATATATTGCATGGAAAATGTACTTACTGATTATAAGCAAGGTAAAACTACATATATCAAGTTTAAGACAACATTTGTTCCTGGTAGAATATTGACATTTGAAGAGAATGAAACAGGCAATGGACTGAAAGTAACAGGGGATACTGAGTTTTCTAATGCAAGTGGTGTAGATTTCTATGTAGTACTTGGAGCTACCAATAGTAGCTTAAATTCAAGCTATATTAGAGCAACAGATATTGATAATAAAGCTGGTATAACTATAGGTGAAGCTGATGAAGATGGTAAATGTGAGGTTACAGGTATTGAGGGTATAACTCATATATCTGAGAAATATGTAGGTGGTCTTTGCTATTTCGGTCCTATCTGGATAAACCTTAATGAAGCTGGTGATGAATCACCTATTTACCGTAACGATTGGTATCATCTGACAGTAAACAGTATAAATTTACCAGGATCACCTACTGAACCTGTAATAGATGATAAAGAAGATCCTTTAACTCCTCCTGTGGATGTTACTGTGAAATTAACAGTTATGAAATGGAATTTAGTCGAGCATAATATTGACCTTCAATAATCTTATTTTCATTCAGCAATCGAGTATCATACTCGATTGCTGAATGATACTTTCCTTATTATCAAACGATTTTCATATAAATAGAAAGAAACAATGAACAAGACACATCAGCTATTCCTATTATTCCTCGGACTGCTGCTATCGGCAGGCTGCTTGTCCGGGTGTATCAAGGACGACCTGTCGGACTGTCCTATTCCCGTAGAACCGGAACCCGAACCCGAACCGACCACCGGAACCCTCCGTCTGGCCTTGACTTATACCATGCACAATACACAGGAAGACGACGGTACATACGTGGACCTCTTCAGCCAGCAGGTACGCAAGGTCGATGTGTTCGTGTTCGACGAGGCCGGCCATTTCGTACAACAGATTACCGAAGAGGCTGCCCCAAAATTTGCCGAAAACTATACCAAAGAGATTGAATTGCCCGGAGGCAATTACCAGTTTGTGGTGTGGGGAAACCATTACGAGGACGAAACCGACCACAACTACGACAGCGAGGCCGACCTTCTGAACGAAGGACGCATGACGCTGACCCAGACCGCTCGAACCACCGAGATCGAGATGCTTACCGACTCCCTGTTCCACGGCTGTACGCCGCAGCAGGTCACCGTGGTCAACGGCGAAGACCAGGTTGTTCCCATCGACCTGATGAAAAACCGCAACGACGTACGTGTCGTGGTACGTTGGCGCGAGAAAGGCATGACGGAAGGGTATTGCACCCGTCCCGAACATGCGCAGGGCATTACTGCTACCCTGATAGACAACAATACGACGCACGACTTCCTGAACCGTATCGTCGATATGCAGGAAGTGACCTACCTGCCCGGACGTTTCCCCGAGTGGTACAATCCGCTGTTCCACGGCGAGATGGAAGTCTATCCCACCGAACAGGAACATGTTTACGTGGCCGATTTCTCCGAACTGCGTCTGATGAAGAATAACGCCGACGCACGTCTCGTGATACGCAACGCCGAAGGCACCACGGTCTACGACCGTGCCCTGACCGGTCCGAACGGACTCATCACCCTTCTGGAAGAATATCAGACTCAGGAAGCCCTCGACCGCGAAGACCGTTACCTCATCGAACTCCTCTTCGAGTGCGAACATAAAGAAGATCCCGATCCAGATCCGGATCCTGATCCAGACCCAGACCCTGATCCAGACCCAGATCCCGATCCTGATCCAGATCCGGAACCGGAGCCGGAAGATCCTTGGTCGGCCATTACCATCGTTGTCAATGGCTGGACCCTGATTGACAAAGACATTGAATTATAAGCGAAATTGTTTATGCTAAATACCAAGGAATTATGATAAACAAGCATTCTATATATAATTGGCTGTTCTTCCCGCTGCTTGCCTCCCTGCTGGCAGGCAGCGCCGCCAGCTGCATCAACGATCCGGCGATGGAGGAAGATACCTCCGGTAAATCTACGCTTTCCATTATGGTGCGTGGAGTGACAACAAATCCTGAACAAGATGGTTATGATGAATATATCGAGACCTTGCGTATCATTGGATTTGATGCAAAGAGGGATGTAGTATGCAATCAGCTTTTTGATTATGATGCAAGTACTGATGATGTACCCGATTTCATCATTCAGGGAACAGGCGAGGATACAAAAATAAATATTACCCAAACTCTGGAGGAGGCTTTCCAGGGCGGTACATGCGATTTTTATTTCATTGCAAATGAAAAGGATTATACCGTGCATAATACACAGTCAAATACCCAATCATTGAGCAACTTTTTGGATGAAGTATCGTTGGATGGGTTGAAGAATTGTGTCATTGCCTATAGCGGAAAAGAGCCGGGGGCAACGAACACACTTCCCATTCTAATGACCACGTCCGTTCGTACAACACTTAGGCCGGGTGACAACACCATAAACAATATAGAGCTGGTGCGTTGCTTCGCGAAAATTCAACTAAAGATTGTTGATGAAACGGGAATAGCTTCTATTGGAGGTGAAAATAAATTGACGGGAACATATCCTGGTTCTTATTCTTTATGGAATGGTGGAACATATATAGACTGGTATGAAGGTGGTGCCTATTCCGTGAGTTTGACTTTGACGAGGAAGGCGGAAGATAATGCGATATCGCATACCAGTCAAGAAATCTATTTCCCGGAGAGATTGTTCGATCAAAATAGCAATACAGAGGATAATGCGCTGAAATTTTCATTCACCTTGAATGGGACGTCTTACACGGCAGCAGTTGCAGATGCAGCAGGAAAAGATTTCAATATTCGTCGCAATACCCACTATACGGTGATAGCTACTTTGAAAAAGAAAGAGACTGTAACATTTAATGTTATGGTTAATGCATGGGGTGAAAAAACAATGGATGTTCCCGCTTTTGAATAAAACGATGAAGGAGGATACGATATGAATACAAAAAGAATACTACATACATGGTCTGCTGGCCTGTTGGTTGTCGGCGCTATGTTATTAACTCTTGTTGGCTGTATGGATGATGATTTGGCGAAGAACAATAATAATGTTGTGGAAGGTGTACCCATTACAGTTACGATGAAACTGGCTGGTGCTCCAACGGCGGATGTGACGGTGGAGACCAGAGCGGATAATAGCTTGTCTAAATTAAGTAATCTCACCATTTTTGTATATGATTCTGATGGAAAATACCAGCAAACTGAGACTTGGACGAAGGAAGAACTTGTTTCAACAAGTAGTACAGATGATGGGGTTATCTATGCAGTAACATTCAATACAACTTCTGGCGCTAAGAAGTTGTTGGCTATGGGTAATCGAGGTGGGGGCTTTTGGAAGACTAGTGGGAATGTTGACGCTTCCACGTTGTCATTTGATGAGTTTAGAAAATATTTACTGGCTTTGAGTTACACAGAGCAAGATGGTGATATTTCGACTCCTATTCAAATTGTGTCGGACGAACAGATGCTAATGTCTGGTTGGAACGAAGGAATTATTTTTAGTACTGCTGGAGATGTAGTAGATTGGGGAGATTTGGATGGAACAAATAACATTGCCGTCAAGATGAAACGTGCAATGGCACATATTACATTCAATATTCCTTCGCCAAGTACTATTAAGTCAGTTGACGGAAATAGGCACACTGTTACTTTTGTCCCTACCAGTTATAAAGTGTACAATGTCCCTGTAAATAGTTTATTGGCAAACATGAATAATGACATTACGCCAGTACCAATAGAAAATGGCGGGAATGCTGATGCTACTAATTCTGTCGTCAATTTTAATGATTTTGCTTCTACAAATATTGGTGCGGCAGAAAAAGGTCTTTACTCTTTTAGTTTTTATATGCCCGAGAATATATATGCTGATGTTGCGATTAACGATTATAATGATCGTGATGCATGGGAAGGTGGAACGGGCTTGGCTGCATCTGAGAAAAAATGGAAGAATGCTCCACCAACCAGTACTTTTGTGGTGATAAGCGGATCGTATACGGAAGTGGATGCAAATGGTAGTGCTATTTATACTGGTAATGTGCAATACACCATACATTTGGGTGATTTTGGTGAAAAGAGTGATTTGGAACGTAACTTTGGTAATTTCTCTATAGAACGTAATTGTAGTTATACATACAATGTGTCTGTGGAAGGCGTTGATAATATTGTAGTAGAAGCGAGAAAAGAAGGAAATGGCCAGAATGGTGCCGAAGGACAAATTTATTCTTATGAAGGTACTACGTATGCTTATAATCTTGATGCGCATTATGAACAGGTGTATTTAGAATATAATCTTTCAAGCATTGCAGATGCTGTTCGTACAGCAGTTCAATCTACTGAGGGGCTTAGTGTGGATGATGCCATTGCAAATAATTTGATTCTGGTGATTCAGTCAGAAGCAATGGATTATACCGCAAATACTACATATTACACCACTCAGAATAAACGTGGAATATTGAAACCCTATAAAATATATATAGACGGATTGGAAGGAAAGGTTGGTGCATCAAAAGACGCAGTACTAAAGGGTGAAGGTAGCGAAAATAATCCAACTAAAGGCTTTGATTATAAATGGGTAGAAATGTGGCCTCAAGGTGAAGAAACGCTCGCTGATTATCCTGGTGTGTCTACATGGAGTAAGGAAGACCTATCAGGCATGAACCACACGACTGATGAAGTTTATGGAGGTACTCCAAATGGTGATGTAAACCGTTTGATAGATGTATATGATGCTATTGTAGCCATGGGGAAGGCTGTGAAGGCAATTTATCAGAATAAATATGAAAGTGGAGCAAATACTATTGAAACAGGTCACATTAATGATGATAATATATGGATTGTTAATGATAATGGTAGTTATAAGGCTCGTTTTACAGCTTTTGTTAATGAATACTATTATTATAAGCATCCTTTGACGGGCGATAAAGTAACAATTTGGTCTGTATTTGTTAATAAGATTCCGCGAGAAATGATTATTGCCATGAGCAGTGATGTGTCGTTAGATGGTAACAGTAGTGTTAGCCAAGCTTATTCGTACATTTCACAACTATCTATGCAGACTCCTTATAGTGATCGTAATGATGTGGTTATGTCGGCATTTGGATTGGAAACCTATAATGAAACGCCATTGGACTGGAATTCTTATAATGTATTTTCCGATAGGACTGTAAGTGATTATAATTTGTATTCCGGAGACGGTAGAAGCAATCAGCTGAGGTGGTTAAGTGATGATAAAAATTGGGAAAGTTATATTGAGAATGCGAATAATGGATATACGGTTTCCAATTCTACGGTACATGCAGAACATAAGCTTCCTGATGCTTATAATAGGAAGTATTATGATAATGCTTGTATGTCTCGAAATCGTGATTTGAATGGCAATGGTAAAATAGATGATAACGAGGTACGTTGGTATCTTGCTTCGGTTAATGAATATTTACGTATGGGGCTTGCTGCACAGGCTCTCTCAAGTGCTTCACGACTTTATATTGGGGAAAAATCAGTAATGACATACGAAGGATATCCTGTAGATTATATTAGTTCTGGTTCACTGTTCTACACTAGCAGTAAGTCTACTGAACGAGTTTATTGGGCTGTGGAAAAAGGTGCATGGGGTACAGTGTTCAATGATAAGGATCCATATAATTTCCAAGGAATGCCTATCCGTTGTATAAGGGTATTGCCAGCTGTAGGAACTGGTGAATCAACGGATATAACAGATTTGGATGGGGTAATTCCTGAACCTTTTTATACCGAATCTACTATAGTCTCTCATGATTATACAAATACAGTCTTAAAATTCAAAGATCGTATGGTGGCAGATATGTTCCGTACAAGGACTGATGATCCTTTGAATGAACATAATGAAAATGATCCGGCAAATCGTTTCAGTGAAGGTATTATAATAGCTAGAAATAACATCAGTGAAAAAACATATTCTGTTACATCTATTAATGGTATATCTTATAAAAATCGGTGGGGGTATATTACGGATTCAGAGAAAGAAGATCCATGTGTTGGTTATTTTGAAGATGGTGACGGTGGCGCAAAATGGCGTGTACCTAACTTGAATGAGTTGGTTATGATGATGAGAGCAGGAGTTGATAATATAAATGGGATAACTTGTTGTACTCAGTTCAGTAATAGTGATGTACGTTTAGGATATAGGGTAGAAACTCCCAATATTAATTGCAATGTAGCAGAATATAATACAAGTAATTCTTATTGGAATAGTGTTTATAATTATAGTATCCGTTGTGTCCGTGATGTCCCTGACGGATACGAATTCCCGGCGAATTAACCTTTGAGTCTAATGAACAGATACGCATTACTGATAAGCCTTATATTACTCCTTACTTCCTGCCGTTCCAAGCCGGGCACGGCAGAGGCAAAGGATCGTGCAGATACGGAATCTTCCGTAGTGCAGGAACAGGGTTTCCCTTTCCCAGCCATTCCGGAGGTGCTGACCTCTCCCGACCAACGCAAAGCTTATCTGCTCACCCATTACTGGGAGCAGTTCGACTTTGCCGACACCACGCTGGTGAACAACCGTGATGTGACGGAACAGGGTTTTGTGAATTTCATCGCCTTGCTGGCGGACGGCACCACGCCGGAGGAACTGACGCGCGAGAGCTTGGAGAACTGGTGCGCAGGGTTCGTCGGGAAAGAACATGCTCGCAAAGTATTGACTAAGACGGCGGACGATTATCTCTTCAACCCCAACTCGCCTTTCTACAACGAAGGGCTTTACGGAATGTATCTGGAGGCGTTGCTCAGCAAGTTACCGCAGACGGATGCGATGCGTTCCGCTTACCGCTTCAAACTGGAGCTAGTAAAGCGCAATAACGTAGGGGATAAGGCTACGGACTTCACCTATTACCTGCCCGACGGTACGCGCCGCACACTGGCCACCACACCGGTGAAGAACGATCGTCTGCTGTTGATGTTCTACGACCCCGAGTGTGAGTCGTGCCACGAGGTACTGC
>UMEP01048961.1_pt1 | contig 9936 bp, 19 predicted proteins | sample 1964771 | NCBI WGS metagenome assembly UMEP01 (sample SAMEA4836022, study PRJEB28245) | human gut metagenome | biome: gut microbiome; material: fecal sample | place: Denmark | collected 2008 | reverse complement strand
ATATACGAATGGATCTGCTGTAAATCCAAATAACACGTGCAATGCACTCCGCACAATACCGTGTTTCCCTACTGCAATGGATACACGATAAATGTAAATACAATGTATTACGTACAACAGAATATAACATAATCCAGGTATAAACAAGAATATGTTCGGTATTAGTCTATATTTATATGATACTGTGATATATAATATCAACCCTATGCCGCGCACAGCCATTCAACTCCACAAATAATCCATAAAAGTGTTTGCCTAATGCCTAATGGTTGTAACTCCTCTGAGGCTTCGCAAATTGCAATTTCCCGTACACTAAATGGTACCCATATATACCACCTAAAGCACCTAATCGTCTCTCGAAAGCTTCGACTCTAGTTGCTTGCCGCACCCGACAAATTCCTAAAATAATTGCGACTGCAAAACAAGCAGAAGCTATTAGTAAATCCGGGTACCTTATCAGTAGCTTGAATACTGATATTAGAACAAATATATCCACTATCGCACCCTCGCCGTGAATGTATAATCAATTGGGTCTATCCACGCTCCAATAATCGGACGTAGCATCTTAGCTGCACTCGTATCACCAATAGCGTGCACTCTGAGCTGCACCTTATCTCCCTGATTATACTCTTTGTTATTTTCTGAATAAACGTATGTGGTGTAAATCTTTCCCTGATTGATAGGGTCCGGATCTACTACACGCACGTATCTGTTTACTTCCACATCACATATCGGACCAAGTCCGGATATTCCAAGATACAAGTCCTCAAGCTGCTTATCTGTTACTGCTCGAGTATCAATTACTTCATCAATAAATGACTGCATCTCGTTCATTATTGTTCTTCTCGCTACCATCTCGTTAGATAGTGTTACCATCGTAAAAGGTGCAAAGAAGAGCAGGATGAAAGCAAGCATTGTTCCCAATACTTTACCAAATATATCGCTCACAGCTTACCTCCAATCCACTGTTAAAAATATATCATCTCTATCTGCGAACAATCTGGTAGCATATTTCTCAACCAGTGTGTTCCGCGTCTTACCGATAAGCCTTAACTTATGGTTAGTTACTTTACTTACCTCCACCATGCGTTTATACATAGCAAGAAGCGAGGTTACATCCAAGTACTCCGGCAATGTTATCTCTACCGGTACTACTTCATCTGAGGCAAAGTTAGCGTTACTTATGTTCTGCACTAAAGAACCATTGTCCGCTAATTTGTGTAAAACCTCCATCGTCCTTCCTCCGTATCACTGTAGTAATAATCATAGCCAGAGATTGGCTGGTCAACAATATCATGAAGATATGAAATGTAATATCTCTGCAAGCGACCTTCCATGTTCTTCAAATAATCAGCATCGAACTTTACAATCGTATTTCTCTGAGATTCTCCTATCTTCAAATCAATTGCTTGTGGTGCAGGACAGAACTCGTCCGCTACCATCATCATAAGAAGATAGTCTCGCACATACCACTGATACGGCTCTGGCGTATTGTCTTGTGCTGATGTTAAAGCAGTCTTATCAGTTCGCGTATATGAACCTAGATTGCCCATGATAATTCCTAGACAGAAACAAACTGATACAATTCCAATAGCTGCCCACAGAATGATTGATACTATATCAAACCCGTCATCTAAGTGCACTGTCTCACCTCCTGAAAAACTTTAAATAAAATACGATACTGTGCTTCTGGATATATAAAACACTTAATATCTCCCTGAACTGGATATAGTAGATACAAGCATCTTCGGTCAAGATTATCCCGACTTCTTGCTATGAACGTGTAAAGCATAAGCTGGACCCAATACTCTCTATTGTAGCTAGAGGTGCGAGATACTTTCATGTCCGCAATACCTTTGCTGAACACACAGTCGCACTCTATCTTACCTATTGGCGGTGTTTCGCTAAATGGTAGTCCGTAAAATCCGGAATAGGCCCCTACTAATCTGTACATCGATATGGCACGTTCTGTAAGTATATTATAATCCTTGTAAAAAGCGTTTGCTAGATGTCCTGGGTATTTCCCTGTCACTAACAAATACGCTTCTGTGGCAGATAAAGAGGACGCGTCTAAGAGTGTTTCCACTAAGTCACTGTCCTCTTTATATCTACCACTCCTTAACCCTTTTTGAACATATCCAAAATCCCTATATTGATTTCGCGCTCTTACTCCATAGTCACACATTGTGCCTAGAGTTTTCATATACCTAGGCATGACCGATAGTTCATGGGGTATAAACACTTTCCTAGTTTGTATCTCATTTGGAGCTGGTATACAAGACAGAAGGAAAGTATAGAGCGCTGTGCCTTGTATATCCTTTAAACCCACGTTTAATCACTCCAATCCTGATTCTCTCCATCTGGGTTATTCTCGTGCGACAGTTCACTTACGCACAGCTGTAAATACCCATTTGGAGTAGCATAATATACGTAAACTTTCTTATTGTAGTAGTTACGCATCGTGGTTATAAGAGTTTGCATCCTTTCCGTATCAGCTGCTGAATTGGTAGCCATTGGGTAGGGTGTGCCCTCCATTGTATTCTTTAAATCCTCCATTTGTAAACACAGAGTCTCTGGAATACCATATAAATCGAGTGCTGCTACAACATTAGACATTGGAACAGGTTTACCATAAACCGCCATAGTTTGGAAGTTGTCTATCGCTTTGACGTTTACTTCCATCAGGTCTAGTCTAGTGTTATAGTCCCACTCTCGAACCATGCTAACTATCGTAAGAACTATTCCTATGATAGCGCACATGATGATCATAGCTATGGCCATTTTAAAGCCATCGGATAGTGTACTGCCCATTAGTCGGGTATGAACTCCCCAGCATCGTTTGTTGTTCCCTGCTTAAACGTTACTCCAAGGACTTCTCCATTCAATCCATAAGATAGACTGCCGAAGTACACTTTGTTAACATCAAGCTGGTCCGTAACTTTCGTAGCTGTATAATCATTCTGCTTCTTGGCGCCTTCGAATAACCAAGCACCTTCTGGTAAGTCGGATAAAGCAGCCTCAATGTCTTCATTATCACACCAGTAAGCCTTGAGATTCGTACCAACTAAAACTCTGACAGCAGCACTTCCTCTTTTTTGTAGTACAAGAGAAACAACATCCTGCGCGTACACAGTATGGTTGTTATACCCGTTGTATTCTCTGTATTCCTGCATAAGTTCCTTATTCGCTCCTTGTCGGCTGAGCTGTTCGTTCAGCTCTCTACCTTTTCCGACATAGAAAACCATACAGGTTACTACGAATGCACTTATGAGTAGGCCTATCGCGATTAAGACTGTCTGAGACCACTCTTGCATTATTTACTCTCCTTTCATTATTGGTGTTATTCTTAAATTGTCACTGGAGAATACTACGCATGTATCTGAGGCTAACTTAGTATCGCCGGTTATAGCAACATCATGGACTCCCAAGCAAACAAGCTCCGCTAGAGTATCAGCTAACTTCTCTCTATCGTCTGTCAATATTCTAATATTACTATCGGCTTGATATAACTTATATACTAGTGATCCTCTTTTGTATACGCATGCAATTCTTCCTATGCAATTCTCATGCATACATATTCGCCCCCGCTCTTCTACGTATACACCACCCCTTAGGTACGTAGCTGGCTGGTTGCTCTTCTTCGAGTTCTAGATGGACATTGTACAAGCCTTCTGATATACGAGATACTTTAGCATTTGTATGTTCTTCCATGATTCCCTCTAAAACTTCTTTTGCACTGCTCCCCTTTACTTCATAGTCTTTAACTTTCATCCTATCCTCCATAAATGATAAACTGCTCCTGCATCCGAGATACTGTTAGTCAGTATAGCTAGGTTGTAGAGCGCATTGACCATAAATAATATGGCCGCCTGTTTGTCTTTCTTAATATAGCATAAGCTTGCAAGACAAAACACAAGAGATATACTTATAAGTAATAAGTATAACCACAATACCAGCTTGAGTGGAGTTTTGTATCCTAACCACATCAATACTAGTGGGATTATTGTTGCTGTTGCACCTGAGCAAATGGAGATGCCGACAGCTAGTTTCTTATACACGCGATAGAGCTCCTTTGAGCCTCGGTGTTATGATGTAATCGGATTCTGATTGATTTATGTAGACATGTTGTTTGAATCTCGAGAAGTATTTATCAGCTCGCTCTCCATATATCTTGGACGGTATATCCCAGATATAATCATCGAGAACGATTACAGCATATTTCTCAACCCACGCCTGACAGGGTATTTGAAATTCTCCTGCGGCCTGGATTATCATTCTACCGAATTTGTATTTCTTAGTCCCATACTCGACTCTGGAGTTGCACACAGCACAGAAGGGTTCTGTGCACATAAGTGACATGTATGGGTTATTCGGAAGTTTCATTAATCCAACAACTCTCTCTGTAATCTCTCTTCTGAAATCCCTATCGAACGTATTTACACCTCCTCCGATTTGATTAAAGTTACTTTACCAAAATTCCTATTCATAATAACCAGAGCGGCTTCGTGCGCGTTCTGACGTTCTGATGCTATACAATCTGTAACTATCCTAAATGGAACTCCTTTGTCAAATAGATCGAATCATGTGCCTAATACGCAAGCGTCTGATTCCCAGCCTGCTATGTAGGTCATGGTGTTTCCGTGAAGTAATCGAACCAATCCGTCCTCGACGCATGAGTACTTATCGTACCTTGTAAATATCTTGGCGTCTTTGAACTTAGTTACCAGAGCATGCCCTCTGTCGTACGCACTGTTCTCTGTATAGCCAAGATTCTGTATGTACGGACTGTCAGGTTCTTTGGAGTTGAGCCACATAGTTTGTATGATAGCATCCCAGCCCCACGTTTAGCGAGCCTCTCGGGGGCTGGGATTGTAGCCTTTGAGCAGTCAGACTTAAACCCTTTCTGGTAGTCAATCAGTAACAGTACTTTACGCATAAGCATCCCTCCAATCTGACTTATTTAAATAATGCAAGTATTACCGTAACTGCCAATAATACAATGGCTACGGTCCTGAATGCAACTGTGACTTGACGTGAGTTCTCCGTTGGGTTATATAATACACGAGGATTAGATGGGGCGATAAATATAGTGACTGAATCGCCAATACGTGCTCTACATGTAAAAATGCCTGACACGTTATACTCGCTTCCGCCATAAACATAGTTGTATACAGGAGTGTATATTTCAGTATCTGGACCATCCGAATCGTATATATTATGCTTTGTTACTCCAGCGATTACAGCGGATACCTGTTCAGTACATATAGAACGCCGCAGTTCTACATTATATTTGATCACCATAGATACCACTAGAAATATTATGCCCAATACTAAAGGTATGAGTTTAATCCACATATAACTGATTCAAATCCTTTTCATAGTATTACACCTATCAATATAATAGTTGCCATAACAACTGGTACAAAAGCTAATTTCGTATACGGAGCTAAGAATAAACCAAAGCTTACAAGCAAGCATGAGTATGCAACATGTGTTGTGATAATATACATAGACCAGTATGAGAATATACCAAGTACAGCGGGTGCCACATTAAATAAATGTAACAATGGATCGCGTTCTTTATTCCGTAAAAATACTACCTCCCCATAAACAGCACGAACGAGCATTGGTATAATTAACAATATCAAAGCTACACCTCCAATTGATTAACTCCGAATCCAGCAATCTCGCAAGTAGCATCACCCGTCGGTGTGTATTTCGCTCCGGGAATGGAGGGATGCATAAACTCTAACATGGCGAAATTTGCTACATCTACAAGGTATTCTGTGTTGCCAGTCTCCTTGTATTTCTGGAGACGAATCTCCAGGTTCTTTATAGCGTCCATGCACTTATACTCCCCGTAATTCTTCTTAGCAGGTCCGTATTTATAGAAGCTGTTAATCATGGCTTTCTTACGATGTTCATCGAATGCCGTAGAGTGTTCTGTCTTTAGTATAGCCACAAAATCATCCATTGTATCTCCTCCTACTCAAGTACGCTCAGCCTTCTTATTTCTATTGTCTAAGTATTCCCGATACGCGGAGCTGAAGTACATCTTCTTCGCCGATCTTCTATTATAAATTCCTTCCAGCGTCTTTATTCCAACCTCAATAGAAGGTATCTTCGGGATAGTACTACTATACTTATCCAATTTATCTCTCAAAGTACTAGGTGCTGCTCCATTATCAAGCATGAATAGAGCTGCTTTCTCCAGAAACGCAGAAGATCTCTTACTGTTCCGAGCAGGCTCCAATACATCCGATAATATCTGTAATTTCTCATCTACCTTGATAAACTCTTCTAAGGGAAACTCGAAATCATCACTCTTAATTTTAGCCACACTTCCGGTTGTGTAGTTATTGGTAATTACAGCAACTAACGTGTTAGGTTTAAGAATCTTTGTAGCTACGTACTTCTTGTCGAGTTGTATGTAATTTTGATGAGCAATACTGCCAGCCTTTGCCTTAGACGCTATAACATCCCGTTCTGTCCACTTCTTCTGTGTACTGCTTATATCCTGTAACTGTGTAGAAGTGTAATCTACGTCTGCTATGGTATACTTAATATCAATCTCAGCCTGAACAGCCGCCGCTAATCGGTGATGCCCAGAGATGATGACATAATCCTTGTTTACAGTGATAGGCTCAATGTCCCACCCGTTCTTACGGAAGCTTGCCACAAGTTTTGCTACATGACGTTCATCTAAGTTTCTGTTGTTCTCGTTATCACGGAACTTCTTATAGTTTTTCCAACTTGTTACGAAAATCTTTCCAACTACTTTGTCTGACATAATTTCCCTCCTATAAAATAGTAAATAATCGTTTAAATGATTTACTATTGCATCCTCCTATACGATACACCTAAATTCAGACCGAGCCATCTGAACTCAAGTCTATCTATAGCGTGGTATCCACAATACATAGTTATGGGGTCCCACTGGAGAGCTGGAGCACTCTCCGCGTGCCTAGGTCGTTAAACACTAGGACTTATTCATCTAATCCTCAGATTAGTTCTGCTGTGTAAACATAACACCGATCTTGGTACCAGTTGGGTCCTTGATCAGCTCAGCCATGAACTTAGCAGAAGAACGAACATAAGTTCTCTTACCTGTTACGGAGATAGGCTTAGTGTTCATGTTGTACTCTACAACACCAGCGTTATTAGTGAACAGGGCTGCTGTCCAGTAAGAATTGCCAGAGTACTTAGTAACAGCATCGGTCGGTGCTGTTGCCGGCTCACCAGTATCTGCTGTAGCTACCTTTACAGAGTAGTACTTACCAGCGTTGGTACCTGCATGTTCTCCGGCTTCACCAGCGCCGTTACCGCCAGTAACAGTTAACTTCGCACCATACAGGTGAGCAGTCTGATCTGCTGCTTTCTGGTCTGCTGTGGTGTTGATAACGAATGCAACAGGACGACCCTCAAAGATCTTGATAGCTGCTGCAACATCAGTACCGGATACAACCTTCTGGTCGTAAGCCTGGAACTCAGAGTCACCTAACTGATCCAGTCCATTCTGCAGGGACTGAGAACCGGAAGAGGTAATGTTCTTCATCATAGTTAATAAGCTGAATATGATTGCAATCAGAGCGCAAAGAATAATCAGGATAATACCGACTTTAGCGCCTTCAGAAATATCTGTTCCCATAGTAGTAAAAATCTCCTTTGTACTTTTTCATTAGATTTCCACCTACTATGAATGTAATTACCACCCTAGTAGGTGGATTATACAAATAAGTTATTTGATAAACATCATCGCACACACTGCAGCAACTGCTAATACGACAATTACGCCGGCGACGATAAGTAAAACCTTACCATTAAGCTTGTCCAAGATTTTCATCGACAACCTCTCCTTTCTTGATGCGTGTAGGTACTACTCTCAGTGTTTTGCCCGAACCGGCAACGTAGCCATATAGTCGCACATAATCACCCTTCTCAAGGTCCATCATAAACCTTGCAAGAGCCCCATATATACGGCAATCTACACGCACTGAGACCGGATTACGAAACTTCACCATGTACTTCAGCTCAAACTGTAATGACGTACTGCAATCGTTCGTCGGTTTGAGACATGGTTCAGTAGCAACATAACCCTCTATCTTTACATACCTCTTGTCGCGCTCGCTATCTGTAGGGTTAACGAACGTAGCTTCGAGGAATGAGACGATAGTCGTCTTTTTCAAATTCTTGTCGTTCTTCCTAGTCTTCTTAGGGAAGGCTAAGAGTTCGACGCGCTGTCCTTTGTATTTATCAAAGAAGTGCTGTGACATTACAACCGGAATGTCCGCCTCGTAGCATTTAATGGAAGTAAACACATAATGTTCTTTCCCATATTTCTTGTGAGGCTCCATTTTAGTTGACAAATCTCCAACGATCGTATTTATATTTACCTGATTCATTGGTAGTTAATATCCTCCTAAAATCCTGCCTGAGCAAACACTTTAGTAAACTCGGCAAATCCTAAAATACCAACAGGAGCTAGTATGTGTAATCCGGCTAACGCAAAAATAGGTGCGAGAGCCAGAGGTGAGGCTATCATTCGTTTAGAGTTGATAGTCTGCTCCTGTACCATCTCTCTGATACGCATTATATGAGCACGCTCAGGAACTAAATCAGCAAATGCTTCTTTAACTGATATCTGATGTATTGTGGTTATAAGCTTATCGCACATATGATGGAACTCAGCCACAGTTGATTTTGACTTCAATCTGTTTAGAGCCAACTCCGGGTCAGATGCATACTCGTGATAACAATATCTGAGTGCATGCTGATGTACAGAACTGTTCTTCTCCATCCAGTATAAAACCGACATAGTGTCGAGTGAGGTCTCCATTACAGCCGCAATAATCGTCTGCATCTGAAGTACATCCTCTTCAGCTTCAGCCTTTACCATATATGCACGGAACTTGAGTAGAAACTCTGGTATAAACCAGCCGGCCATTCCAATTCCGTAGCAGATGAGAACGTACCACCATCTATAGTAAGTGTTGTGGTATTTCTCGTACTTAAGCTTAATACGTGATACCTCTTCAAGTCTGGTGAACTCTGTCGCGTTTGGAAGAACCGAAGATAACTGTGACGACATAACATCATCAGTCTCAAGCGAAGTCTTCTCCATTACAGAACAGTCGTACTCAAACAACCTATCGTATTCCTCAAGTGAGTAGGTCGTTCCGCCGACGAGCGACAATGATTTGGTATTGTTGTAGATAAACTGCCTAGCTGATATAACCATGATTACACTGGCTATTAGTGCCAAGACAAAGCAGATAGTTGAGAATAATACTTTCTCCCCATATATGTATTCCACATCTTTAGAAGACAAGCATCCACGTATCTTGTTGTTTATCTTGAGAATCACTTTACCTTTCTTTGTAGCTACGTTCTGTACAATACGCTTATACCATCTTTTCTGAAGTAAGTTGTCCACAATATCCATTCTATCGTTCGAGCGTACATACTGCTCAGAGTTGATATTTGTGATAACATAAAATCCTATGATTGCTAATATAACAATCGAGAATCTTGATATAAATCCCAGTAACCCATTATACATAACGGAAGTTCCTGGAATGTTGTTCATAAAGAAGTTCTGAACTATCGACACACAAAACAACGGTACAATTGGCAAATATTCAAGCATGTTGAACTTGATGTGTATCATGGTGTTCTTACGAACCTCCAAGTCAACCTCATCTTTGATAAGTCCTATGTCAACCTTGAACGATGACTGCCCTCTGGCGTCGACTACATCACCAGTATCGTTTAAGATATAGCATACAGCTGCCAGTGTCTTCAACTGCCTGAACTGACATTTAGCGTAGAACTCGTTAAGTCTATCCTCACCGTCTACAGCTGTACAAATGGAGTAGATATCTTCCATCTGTGACTGCAGCAACTTCCCTTTCTCACACTCAGCGATTGCATCTGGGA
>UMEP01007155.1_pt1 | contig 9940 bp, 7 predicted proteins | sample 1964771 | NCBI WGS metagenome assembly UMEP01 (sample SAMEA4836022, study PRJEB28245) | human gut metagenome | biome: gut microbiome; material: fecal sample | place: Denmark | collected 2008 | reverse complement strand
ACCTTCCGGCGCATTATTCCCGTGGATCAAAATTACAAGGACATCATATAGTTCTTGCCCGCTTTAACAAAGCAGACCCGGTGATAAACATCTCTGAAACTTATTTCAGCTGCTTTCATGTTATAGTTTACTTCCTTCGTGGATAAGCCCCACACCGAATTTTACCATTCCGTGCCAAAAAGAATGTCAAAATCCCAGGAAAGCTACGTTTTTTCGTTTCTTTCCTGGGATTCTTAACAATTTTTCAATTACTCGAGCTCGGTAAGTCCAGATTCTTACTAAACGAATTTGCTTAGTAATGCTATTTGGGGATGTTCATTTTTCCATGAGATTGCCGTGGTAGATGTGGCTTGCTGATTTTTTAGTATCAGGATAGTATCACGCAGAGCCACAACCTCTGACTGTATTATAGCGTGTTTCAGCTCTTGATGCAACTACCTATTATGCGTCCCACTTTACCTGAACATTCGTCTCAACCTTTGCAATGTTCTGCGCAAATGCAAAGGTTCACCTTCGAGAGCTGAATTTTCTTTGAAGGAAGGATTTTTTAAGTTTAGCAATATTATAATTCGTGTACGACCTCCTGATCTAGAACGAGCTTACGTTCTTTCCAGTCGGGCATATAGTTGGAGAGAAAGGCATAGAACTGCTTGCTGTGGTTCGGATATAGAAAATGCACCAGTTCATGCAGGACCACATAATCAATATAGGGCGTTCTGGCCTTGATCAGATAGAAGTTAAAGGTTATCACATGTCGTGCAACGCTGCAACTTCCCCACAGTGTCTTCATCTTCCGGATCGATAATTCAGGCATTGCAACACCATATTTTTCTACGATGGGATACCAAACATGCACACGTTCCTGCAGGATCTCTTTCGCCTGCCTGCGCCACCACGCCTCAAACAACTGCTTTACATGCGCCTGATCCTCGGGTGACTTACAGCAGATACGAATCTTCTTTCCCTCTGCATATACACATTCCTTTTCGCACTGTGACAATGCAAAGATCATATCTTCGCCCAGCATCCGGATAGAGTATCCGTTCCGAATCTCTTTGGTTGCGGCATAGCCGACAGTTTTTTGGAAAGATTGCAATTTCAACTCGATCCAGCCGCTCTTTTCCATAAGGAACGATTTCGCCCATGCGTCGGGGGCGGATTGCGGCAGCGATAGCACAATTTTCTGATTCGGATAGACCTTCAGGCGGCAGGTCTTCATTTTTTTTCGATCAAGGTTGACCGTCACTGCACCTCCGAATGTTGGCAGTGTTATGCAGATGGTTTCCATTGTCAATAGCCTTTCTTTGCAATCATCATGATCTCGTCAATGATGATGTCGATTGTATCCAAGGGCCAGTCCAGCTTTTGATCTTCCATGTAGTCAAACAGCAAATCGTCCAATGCCTTTTTCATATTCCTGTGGACGATCACATTGTCCCGCCAGTCGCGTTTCGCATGGCCCACAATGATTGCTTTGATGTCCAGCGCCAGCTTACCCAACGATTCGGAGGGCTCTGCCTCCTGCCCGTCCAGAGATTTTTTGATTCCGGCACACACTGCACCGTAAAACGATTTTGCATCACCATCATCCACGATGTTTTCCGGGTATTCCACCGAGCTGCGGCCAGTCCGGTAATCCTCAGCCATTTTTTCCATCGCTGATAGGTATTTTTCTCCATTCCTTTCCTCCTGATAATCCTGAAGCGTCTTGTTAATCCGCTCCATAAAGGTCATATAACGAATGGGGTCCACATATCTCTGGCTCTCCAGGACCTCGACCTGACGGGTCTGGATGGCTTCGGCTTTTGCTTCGTCAGATCCAAGTCTGGCCAGCTGTTCCTGCATTTTTTCCTTATTGGTAATATCCAGCGGCTCAATCAGGATCTTTGCATCTTCCGCATGAACATAGGTGTTGAGCAGTTGACGAATGCCGTCTTCATATCTTGAAAAATCCACACTGTCATTGAAACGGAGCGTCACGCTGTCTTTCAGTTTTTTGAAGAACAGGTAATCTTTGCGATACATTTCAGCTCGCTCAAAACCGACCTGTTCAAACAGCTCATAGCTGGAATACAAAAAGTCCACCATCTTGGCAAAAGCAGACAGCTTTTCGTAAAAATCTCTACGGAGATCATACTCCCGTAGCCGTTCCTGCCAGACATTCGCACTGGTTTCGTTCCGGTCAATCCCGTCAAAGATGTCCCACAGTTCCTGATACAGTGCTTCAAGTTTCGTCTTTTCGTCGTTGATCGTTGCAATGGCCGATTGGATCTCTGTGCGGTCGAACAGATTCATGCCGGACTGCTCGTCACTATAAAGATCTAGTGCTGAGTTCAGTTTTTTGAAAATGCCGATGTAATCCACGACCAGACCAAAATCCTTGTCCGTATAAACGCGATTGACACGTGCAATGGCCTGCAAAAGGGTATGGTCCTGCAATTTTTTATCCACATACAGCACAGCGGCAATGGGAGCATCAAATCCGGTAAGGAGTTTGTCCTTTACAATCAGCAGATCCACGTCACCGTCTGGGTCTGTGAAGCGTCCTGTCACCGAATCTTCATAGGCATCATAATTATTTTTGAAAAGTGGATCGACCTCTTTGCGAAAGAACTCTGCAATGGTCTTCAAAGACTGCGGCGTATTAGTTTCATCATCGCCTTCTTTTGCAGAATTGGGTGTAATAACTACCGCCGGCGTGATTCCTCCAAGACCCCGGAGTTTGTAGAACAGCTGGACCGCCTCTGCGCGAGATGAGCATGTCAGCATCGCTTTGAATCCCTTGGGCCGCACATAATGGACAAAATGCTCGTGCAGATCGAACGCGATCATGTTCAGGCGCTGTTCTGTCTGTGCCAGCGTAACAAAACGGCTGTATTTGACTTCCAGATCCTTCCGGGCATCTTCGGTCAGCCCCACCGTGATGTGCTTCAGATGTTCATTGATTTGCTGGCTTGTGACCTCTTGCGGAATCACACGACCTTCGTACACGATGGGCACTGTGACTTTATCATCGATAGCATCCTGCAGGGTGTATTTGTCAATCAGGGGGCCAAACTTGGCATAGGTGTCCTTTGCCGGAACAATCTTCCGACTCGTATCCTTCGGCTGCTTCTGGATCAGTGGTGTGCCAGTAAAGGCAATCTTGACAGCATTCGGGAGCACCTTGTTCATATAGAGATTGAGTTTTCCATACTGCGTTCTGTGTCCCTCATCGATGAACAGAAACAGATTCTTGCTATCATTGCAGTATTCCTGCTTGACTGCTGCTTCAAACTTGTTCACCAGTGCTGTAATGACCGTATTGCTGTTGTCCTGCAAAAGTTCGATCAGCCCCTTGCCGGTTTTGGCTCGGTGGGGACTCATCTGGGTATGGATAAAGTTATCTCGGATCTGCTTATCCAGATTGACACGGTCCGTAACCATGATAAAGCGCGGTTCCCGGATCTGGCTTTCGGGCTTCATGCTCTCCCGGGTGATCATCTTTGTCAACATAATCATCGTGATCGTTTTGCCGCTGCCCTGCGTATGCCAGACAACACCGTTTCTGGTGTGCGCATTGTCTCTCAGCAAAATGCGATCCATGCACTTTTTAACCGCAAAATACTGCTTATATCTACAGATCTTTTTCACATTGTTATCGTAGATGATAAAGTTGCGGATCAGGTCCAGCAGCCGCTCCGGATGCAGCAACGATACCAGCGCACGGTCCTGTTCCCGGATCTGTCCATCCGGTGAACATTTTCTGCACCAGTCATTCAGCCAATCCTTGTTATCCTCATGCCAGGACACAAAATATTTTGCCGGTGTACCGCAGGTGCCATACAACACCTTATCCGGGTTCATTGCCATAACAAGCTGTGCATAGCGGAACAGATGCGGGATATAGTCCTCGCCCCAGTTCCGGATATTCTGCATCACGCCTTCCATAACATCCACGCTGGATTTTTTACATTCGATTACGACCAGCGGGATGCCGTTCACCAGCACAACAAGATCCGGACGGGCAAATCTCCCGTTCGGACGTTCTACCTCGAACTCGTCGGTCACCTGAAACGTATTGTTCTCCGGGTGTTCAAAGTCGATATAGCGGATATCAAACGACTGCCGGGTACCATCCGGGAGTTCTTCCTCCATGCTCTTGCCGGAGCAGATCAGCTCGTAGATTTCCTTATTTGCGGCATAAAGCCCTGCTGCGCTGTGCTGATCCACCGCTTGCATCGCTCTGGCAATGGCTCCCCCAGAAAAGTACCTTGTCTCACTGCCAAACTGATAGGTCTGTCCGCTCAGAAACGTCTGCAGTTCTTCCGTAAACAGCACTGCTTTCCGGGAGCCGCGCTTCCGTTCCGCCTCGCTGCGGGGCACAATGGTATAGCCCAATCGTTCAATTACTTTCAGTGCCCGATCCTGTGACTCGGGGCGTTCGTTAAAAATCGTGTGGTCCGGCATATCATTTTCCTCTGTCCTGCTGCCTGCAGGAAACTCCGCTAGCTGTTTTTGTTGTTATCCTTGTACCCGGACAATCCCTGTCAGCAGCAGTTTTGCCAATGTTTTTTTGTAGGTTTTCGTCTCCTCCAGCTCACGTTGATGAAGGGTGATAAGGTGGTCGAGATTGGAAAAATAAGTGCTAATAGCTGAACGTTCGTCGCTATCCACCGGCATCATAATATCTTGCGTTTTTAATTCACTTGCCTTTACCAGTGGTTGACCTGTTCCAAATGAAAGACGTTTAATATCAAAATGCAGTAACGCATAATAAATAAAGTCTAATTGCTCACCCTTGATAAATACAGTATTATCGCTAATTTTGACTTTCCCGGAGTGTCGATAAAGTTCACCGGCATTAGCACCAACACGAGCTGTCAGCAGGAAATCGCCTTCATAATCATATGAATCATCATAACCAATCACTGATGTTGATCCAAGGATCTCATACGCTCCCGACTTTTGTGGAGTGAATTTACTTTTGCCAGTATCAATAGATGTGACTTCATCTATCAACTTCCGCTGTTCCCAAGCGCCAGTAAATCCCGGAAAGCGAATTTCCGGCGTATCGCAGCCTTTTGCAGGGAACATTTTCCGCAGGAATTCTTTTTTCAGTTGTTTCAGCTCATCGAGTTTCTGCTCTTTCACCTCGATCACACGGTCGCATTGTATAAGAATTTCCGCAATGCGTTCCTGTTCAGCCAAAGGGGGGTAAGGAACTTCACAACTATAGAAGTCTTTTCCCTTCAAATTTAATAGGCCATTATCTCGGACACCGCGATTGATTTTGGAATACAATTGTCTATTCAAAAAGCCGCTGAGAAACAGCTGCTCATAATAATCCGGATTTCCAACAGACACTCGGAAGCTTTCAAATACATTTGGCACTGCCGCCTCTGTTCGATTATTCAGGCGGTAAATACAGCCCTGGGGGTATATGTTAGAATTTCCTTTATTGTATGAAAAATCTCCTTTGTGTAAAACAATATATTTTTCATATTGCTTTCCCGATAATTCTCTTCCAAATTTTTCCGCCTGATTGACAAATCCTATTCCTGCTGAAATGCTGATGGTTTCGATTTTTCTGGTTCCAACCGTTTCAGAAATTTCTTCCACGATGGAACTCAACGGGCAGGTATTCCATTCACTTGGCAAAACAACTGCATTGGTATGATGTTTTTTCGGCAACGCAGGCATTGCTGTGTAAATCATATTGGTCATCGTGTGACCTCCTTACTCTTTGCGTTGTTACAGGCCCAGCTCTTTCAGGTACACATCCATCTTTGCTTCTGCTTCGGCAATCTCCTGTTTCAGGCGGGCGATATTTGCCTGTACAGCAGCGATATCCACGACCTCTTCCTCTTCAAAGGTGTCCACATAGCGCGGGATGTTCAGGTTGTATTCGTTTTTCTGAATTTCCTCCCGCGTTGCCACATGCACAAATCCGGGCTGCTCTGTACGGCTGTGATAAGCGTCTACAATAGCGTCGATATGCTCCTGCCCCAGTTCATTCTGGTTCGTTGCCTTGATATAACGCGGGTTGCCTGCCTCATCCGTTTTGCTGGCATCAATGAACAGGACATCCGTGGTAGGACGGTTCTTTTTGAACACAAGGATGCACGCCGGGATGGACGTACCATAGAACAAGTTCTCCGGGAGGCCGATCACAGTATCCAGCAGATTTTCTTCTACCACCCGCTGGCGGATTCTGCCCTCTGCCGCGCCACGGAACAGTACGCCATGCGGTGCGACCGCCGCGATCCGGCCGTTTACGGACAGGCTGGCGATCATGTGGAGCAGGAATGCCCAGTCGCCCTTACTTGCAGGCGGCACGCCCCAGTCAAACCGATGGAATTTGTCCAGTGATGCCTCCATCTTGAACTCTTTTTTACCCTTTCCAGAGGATTCGCCGCCGGGGTTGAAGCCGGATGCCCATTTGTCCTTAGAGAACGGCATATTGGCAACAATGGCGTCGAACAGCAGCAGATTTCCGTCTGCATCCAGAAACACCGGATTAGCAAGGGTGTCGCCCCAGCCGATCTTCGCATCCCGAATTTCGTGGATGTACATATTCATCTTTGCCATGGCAACTGAAGAACCGTTGACCTCCTGCCCATAGATAGATACTTCCTTGCTGTTCTGCTTTTTTGCGGCTTTGATCAGCAGGGAGCCAGATCCGCAGGTAGGGTCGTAGACACGTTCCCCGGGCTGCACGTCCACGATGCGTGCCATGATCTCAGAAACTGCCGCAGGAGTATAGAAAGACCCTGCCTTCTTGCCCGCCATGCTTGCAAACTGGCCAATCATATACTCATACGCATCGCCGATCACATCTGCAGGCACCTGCCCTTCCTTGACTTCGATCGCAGACGGCCGAAGATCCAGAGGTTCAAAATCCTCCAGCAAATCCCGGAGGATGGCATTTTTATGTTCCCGGGTACCAAGCGCATTTTCACTGTTGTAATCCACTGCGCTCAGCACACCGGCAAGCTGCTGATTGTTATCCGCCTCGATCTGCCGCATCGCCGCATTCATCAGCTGCCCGATATTGTCAGCAAAGCGCTGCTGATACAGATCATAGAATGAGCACCCCTCTGCGACCATGAACGGCAGATATTTTTTCTGGCGTTCCAGACGGATACCGGAGTATTGTTTGCTCAGTTCTTCCACTGCGTCGGTATACGAATCGCTCAGGTATTTGACAAACATCACCGGCAGAACGTAATCCTTATAGTTTGCGGCGTCAATGGTATCCCGCAGCGTGTCTGCGCCGCGCATCAAAGCGCTTTCAATATCTTTTTTCGTCGTCATCTCAACGTTCCTCCCATGATCTTCCTGATTGCAATTTCAGTCAGCTGCCGTTCCTGCTCCATCAGTTTCAGGTACATTCGCTCCTTTTTGCGGCAAAGCGTATCCATCTCAACGACCCGCCTCTGCGTCTCCTTATCAGGAACTTCAATCTGCAGTTCCATAATGGTACCAAGTTTTACCACTCGTTGGGTAGTTCCGCTCTCGATTCTCCGAATTTTCTCCTGAATTTCTTTTTGTGAAAGTGAGATCTTCAAAAATTCTGGCAACAGAATTGTGCAGTCCTTCACCTTCAGGATGGCAAGCTGCGATGGAACAAGCAGCTTTTCCTGCCCTTCTTCAATCACTACGGGGCACAGCGGTGAAAAGAGTCGTATCACAACATCTCCAGGGGACGCAAACCAAGCATGGTTCAGTGTCTCACTGGCGCAAAAGTCCTCCAGAGCACTGCTGTCGATTTCTCCATCCTCTGTCAATGCACGGAGCGTCAGCCTTTTGTACGGGCAGCCACCGTTTCCGGACGCCTTAGTTTCCTTCCTGCTCAGTACCAGACCGCCCTGGGCTTTTACAAGTTCCGAGATCTGCATCATCATACCTTAACATTTCCCTCCTCGCAAAAAATGGCCCGCCCGTATACGGGGCGGGCCATTCCTGCCGTCAAGAGTGGTGACTTTCCGGGCAGCAGAAGCAACAACCGTCTACCTGACGATAATACTTCCGGGCAGCATTAACAGCCTCCCGCGAGGTACTGAAACAGCCTAAGTAGACCCTGTTCTCCGCACTCGGCAACCAACTACAGTCCGAGCGGTGAACCTCATGGTCACCGTTCGGCTGAGCGTTGCTGTTCGCATAAAAATACATGGACATGCACTCGTCCTCCTTCTTTGAGATAGTACAAGCCCACGTTGACAAAAGCCCAGAAATCTGGTATCATAACAATGCGTCTATTATGATCGTACGTGGGAAGTCCTCAGATACAGCTGGAACTGTCATCTGGGGGCTTTCTTCTTGTCCGCTCATATAATACCATACCAGCCCCAGGCCTGTCAAGGCTTTTTTGGAAAAGTTCTTTCGCAATATTAAAATATGACATCAAAATTAAATGTGCCAAGGTGCTACTCCACCCAATGTTACTCTGACAGGCCCGTTCCGACATCTGATTGGCACGAGCCTGTTTGGTGCAATGGCACACTTCGTTTATTGTGTGACTTTGAGTGTGCAGGAAATTGCCGTCAAAGCGATATCATACCCTGTCGATAAAAACTCAATCTCAGCGAGCCACCAAGCGCTCCACCAACGTGTGATCACATTCAAACAGATAGAGCAGCCGTTGTGCAGCACCAGACGGTGCATTTTTTCCGGCCTCCCACGACTCAACTGTTCTCGGAGAAACACCAAGCGCCGTTGCAAGTCCTCTCTGGGAAAGTTTTAGTTCCTTGCGCGTCCGGGCCACATCATCTGCCTTATATGCAGGAATCGGCGTTTCCCGCACCACTGTACGGCAACGGCTTTTATCGCCCTTTGTGTAGTCAACGGCCTGCTCAAGACTTTCCTTCAAAGCGTCAAAGTAATCGAAGTTTTCCATAAGTCAAGCCTCCTTTATGGTTTCAATCAAATTACGAATAATTTTCTTCTGTGCAGGGTTCATGTCCGCCTGCACATTTTTGGGATAAGCAAGGAGCAAGAAAATTTGCTCCTTCACCACAACATCCACATAAATCACGCGCCCACCGCCAGACTTTCCTCGTCCGGTCAATGGAATCCGGATTTTACGTGCTCCTGCCAAGTCAGGAATCACATCTCCAGCATCCGGATTTTCGAGCAAAACATTCTGAAGCTCCCGCAATTCTTCATCGCCAAGCCCCATATGTTCCCATGACTTTTCAAATCCGGCGGTCATTACAAATAGTCTTTTCACCTGCGATTCCCCTCTCCTACCTTTATTATATACTATTCAATCGTAGTTATCAACACTTTTTTAAAACGACACGTGCAAAAAAGACGGTTCGTTTTCTCTGTATCGTCCATTTCTCATGTTTCCGTTTTGGCCAAGCACTTGTAGGTCTGGCAAAACAGATCCAAATTCGCACCCTTGATAGTAAAATTTCAATTATGTTCTCATTCATATCTTAAAAAGAAATAAGATATTATATTGCATTTTTTGCCAAAATAGTGTACACTCACCCCATCTCGTCCACTGTCTGTATCTCGGACGGAGTTTCGTATCGTCAAACACCTGTGAACTGAGAGGAAAGCCTATGAAAGCAAAAAAGACCAAACTGCCCGAAAATCTGTATCATTACACCAGCCTCATCAAGTATCGGATGATTCTTGCAACTGGGAAATTGCTTCTGACACCTTCCAATCTGAAATATGACAACGCCACACTCCATGACGAACCACTCTTTTTTAATGGGCAGAAAATTGGTTATAAATCCGTTGACAAATATGAAAACTATCACCCTGTCGTCTGGCTGACTGCCAATGACCATGCTGGTGCCAAAAATACCGGCCTGTCCAACGACAAAATCATGTGCCGCATTACCATCAGGACCAATGGTAAAATCTGGCGGTATCTGCCTTGGCGCACTTTCTGCGACAAGTACAACGCTGACCGCAGCGTTGCCTCAACCCTCAAACAAACCGC
>UMEP01029223.1_pt1 | contig 10028 bp, 6 predicted proteins | sample 1964771 | NCBI WGS metagenome assembly UMEP01 (sample SAMEA4836022, study PRJEB28245) | human gut metagenome | biome: gut microbiome; material: fecal sample | place: Denmark | collected 2008 | reverse complement strand
GCTCTTCGGTATCAATAACACGAATTGGAGCGCCGTGAAGAGCTGCGAGCGATGGCTCGCGCCAAAAATCAAGTGCATGAAGGGCATCCGCATCCATTAAATGAATGTCTTTACTGCCGCAGTTTGGGCAACAATCATTCAACGGGAAAGCTGTTACACAGGAGCATTTTGCGCATCGATACCAGTTATGCTTTGGGTCATAATGCGGGATGACTTTCTTCAAATCCACATAGAGCTTTTGGGATTCACTGTTTTGCTCAAGAAACCGTCTTTGTAACACATTTTTCCAAATTTCCTGTGTACGGCCCTTATGCTCCCAGCCCATAACATCGCAGATAGTAGTGGGCATGGTCCAATCATCGCCTAAGCCATAGCCGCCAAAGCCTTTTCGGACTTGCTTTCTAACTTTGTCGGGGATAGTTTGTCCTAAAGCCAGTTTGTCGCCGCATTCTAACAGCCATGCATTAAATACCGCCAAGAAAGCGTCTTTGTCAACTTCAATTCCATCATCTTTTAAGTCATCTAACGAATCATATAATTCGTCTTCTGTTGGCGACAGCCAGCAGAGCGCTGTTGAAAGCAAGGTGTCATAATTACCACAAAAGAGTCTCAGCAACTGTTCGCGCATTTGGTCAGGAGCATTATCGACAACGGTGAGTGATGGATGCCATGGCCGTCGTCTGCCTTGATTACGCTTGTAGTCAATCAAAACGGTATCGCAATGATTGCCTACGAATATCTCACGGTCTTTGTTGCTATACATCTGAACATTATGCAATGCTGCTTCAAGCGCAAAATAACCATAAAGGTCATTCAGTGTTTGCTCCTTAGATGTGCTTTGCATTACATCTTGCATTCGTTTTACAGCAAGAACCGACAACTGACGTGCAGCAGTTAAATCAGATGCACTCGACATATCACGGGCAAGGCGTGCGGCTCGCTGGCGGCTATCGGAGAAAAGCAGTACCTTTCTGCCCTGATTCGGAAGATGAAGTTTGTTTTCCTTTCCTTTGACAGGTTGTTCCGAGTCGAACTGCGCCTTAATCAAGTTGAAGAAAGACAAATTGCCATGGGTAGCGAAAGAAGTAAGTTCTGCGTTGCCCATACGCTTTTTGCAGTGAGGGCAGGTCGGAAATGTGATGACATCGGGCCGTCCTTTTTCACTGTACCCACAGTAATAGAGCTTTAAGACACCCTCTTTTCCGTTCTGTGAGTCGTCTGTAAAATCAATATAGCCTGTCTTACTGTCAAGATAGCAAGGTTGCAAGGGAGTTTTACCACCCCTTTTAGGTTCAAACCCTGTTTCTGGAATGTACAGGTGAATTTCTTTCAGTGAATCTTCAAAGACCTGCCCAGAATGTCTCCAAAGATAAGCTCGACCAAAGCTGTCAATTTCTGTTTTCTGTACATATCCCTTGATAAACAGTGCGCCACATTTACGGTCATTATACAATTCATAAACCATACTACCGCATATTGGGCAAGTAGTTCGTCCATCGGACAATAGTATTTCGCCAAGGGTAATTCCACCTGCCGTATGAGAATGAGCGCATGATGGATTTGCACAGGCAAATACACCACGGATTCCACGGAATAGCATATGCATTCTGGCGGGGAATAAAACCATTCCTTTACAATTGCGGGCAAGTGGTGCAATAGACAGCATAATACTGACAGCGTTTAGTGCAGCCTCATGTGCTTCATGGGGAAAAATTTCCGCAGCCAAATCATGAAGGGATGTTGCTGTTCCCCGACAAGCAGTAAAGAGCTTCTGAAAGTCAGTATAGTCGGTCAAGTGGTCATATAGCCAGTTATACAACTGCTCATTATTTTCAAATGATGTAGGAGCTCCGGCAATATCCTTCCAAAATATATTTAATGCAGTAAGCTGTGAAGAATCGTTACTTTCTATTTGTTCGGGAGTTACCGTTGTGTATCGTGTAAACGGAATTGCAATTCCGTTTCTCATATCAATAACTTCACGGTCCCCTGTAAGATAAGTAAAAGAATAGGTATCAGCAGCCGTCAATGCCTTAGCAAAATCACGAACAGCTTCTTTATCATCCTCAGTTGCATCTGGCATACTTGCCGTTGTCAGAATAAATTGAACCCGGTTCCGCTCTATGCCGAGACGGTGAAACAGTCTTCTAATTAGCAGAGAAACTTCACCACCAGCAGAACCTCGATACATGTGAGCTTCATCAATGATGAACAGTAATTTATTATTGGGGTCTTCTTGAAGCCACTTTTTAGTGGAATCCCAAATACTGCTTTCCCTTGGCCTGAATAGCATATACTCCAGCATAGAGTAGTTTGTAATCAGAATGTCCGGGCAGCAGTTCTGCATTTCAAAGCGAGTGATAAGTTCAGCATCTTCGCTGTTCGGTATATGATGGCCTTCGCGTAGTTCCTCGATAAAGTCAGCCATGTTACTTTTGGCGGGAATCTTTCCTTCCTTGACCAGCGTGGCATAATAATCTTTATCTTCGTCGCTATCGGGTTGGGTCATCCTTTCTAAGGTATCTGCTAAGGCACGGTCTTGATGCTTATCAGGAGTGCTTCCCGGATAAGGCGTGCGCCCAGTATACATACCAAATTGAGGTCTACGAGCGTTACCTCCAGCCGTTTCGTGGAAGATATTCACAAATTTACGCTGCTCATCACCCATTAAGCGGCGTAAACGACTGATTTGGTCCGATACCAATGCATTCATGGGATACATCACTACAACACGGACACCACGTTGTTTCCATATTTCAGGGGTGTTCCGTGCCTCGGAAGTGAGCTTTGCCATCATCGGCCACATGAAACACTCTGTTTTACCGGAGCCTGTACCCGTTGCAACGAATAAATCTTTTCCTTCTATGGCTGTTTCAAGCGCATTGATTTGGTGCTTGAAAGGAGCGGTGTACACACCTAAATTTGCATCGGCCAACTTCTTAAAGAAAGTGCGCATCCATTCAGGAATATCGGCATTATCAATGCCATTCGGAACAGAAACATATGCAGGCGATGATTCAATATAGGGTTGTTGGTACAGTTCTCCCTCGTCATCGAGCTTACCTGCCACAGTGGAAAGGAGCAACGGTGATTTGCCAAAGTATTGCGACTTTATATAGTTTTCAAGTTCACTTTTAAGGTATTTGTGTACCTCATTGGCACCATTTGCCATTAGGACACCTCCGTGAATTTGTATCCCAATTGTTTCATCATCTCTTCAAATATTGGGAAAATATCTGTACTCATTTTTCTTGTATAGTGCTGTTTGAAATCGGTCAAAAAGACATCTTTCAGCGGCCAAGAATATAGCTCGAAAAAGGCTTCTTCTGCGGGCGGTAATAAATATGGGATGGTTATCGTAATCAATTTATTTGAAGTGGAAATATTTATGTCGGGGAGAGAATTACTCTGCATTAAAAGACCTGTAGCAATTGATAACCATTCTTTTGATTCATTGTTGTCAATCACAGGATTTGTAAGCCAAGCAGGAAGTTGGCTCCATTCCCAGCCATTCTCTGATTTTTGGTAGAAATAGTAAAGATGCCCCGCCGCTAACGGCACGCGGAGTAATGAAACTTCTATGCCATCACTCGGAGATTTGCGCCAATAACCTTTGTGAAATTGACTATGCGCTAGGAATTCCGTGCCATCGGAAAATTCAGCGATGGTTTTCCAAACTGCATCTTTAATGTACTCTTCAACCGATTTTGCAAACGAAACCGTATGTAGGGAAAACATTTCCTCTGATTCGCTGTATACTTTTTCTGTCTGCTCTGTATGCGAAGTATACTCACCCAAGCCACTCATATTTCGGCACTTCAAAGGGTTGCCGTTGCGTATGATGTGGATATTTCCAAATTTGTAAGAAGAACAAATTGAAGGATAAATCCAGTTGGCACGGTGATAAATAAATCCAGACTTTTTATAAAGCGAATATATCTCATTTGCAAGGGTCTGCGAATCACATAGATAAAGGCAATTTGAATGAACGATTTGTTGATAATATTCCGTGTTTATTTTGATTTTGGATTTAAATGCCTGCACAGAAAGTTCATTGTTCCAGTCATCGGGGCTATCCCATAAAGATGCTAATGAAAGTTTACCCAAGGCACTATACAGAACCCTACCGTGCCACTCCTCTGTACTCTCGGATTTGTCTTTATATAAGGATAATTGCTGCGAGATTACATTCAGCAAATCTAAGGATGGCATAGATAATCACTCTTCCTCATAATTGAAGTAGCGGAATATGAATTTCTTTATATCCTGTGATAGGTCTGTACGCCCTTTTATAGCGCGGCATAATTGTTCGCCCTTTTCAGCGGAGGCAGCATAAGAAGTTAGGATGCACCTGTAAATTAAAGAATCTTCTTTAACTTTGGTGATGGATTGCGTACTTGCAAACAGCGATTGCATTTTATTTTGAAGAATTTTGCTAATACCCAGTTCCGAGAAAACATTATTGCTTACAATTCTCCCGAAGGCGGGTTCGAAATCATCCTCGCCCTGTTTAAGCCTTGCGCCAATCATGTCTTCCATATTAGGAGCGCTATCGGTTATTTGGTCAGTGAAAACTGGGAGCATATAATTAAATAAGCTTTGGGGTTCAATGGTAAGGTCTTCTGTGTATGGATGACAGAAGATAATATGCTTATGGCTTGCTTTGGTTTCTTGAAGCAATGCATTAAGCCAATCACCGCAGAATGGGTTACGGATAAGGAGGATTCCTTCACCACTAAAAGCGTCGTGAATCATCGAGAGATTGCCGTTGCCGGAACAAGTTAGGATATCAGCATATTTTCCAAAAACCGATACAGAAAGGGCTTGTCCAATTTCTTCACCAATATATCCGGCTAAAAGTAGGGGCATTCGGACGTGGTGAGTTGCGTAAAGAAACGCTGCGAGACTTCTTTCATACTCTTGTGCAACACCTACACAGCCAAGATTACTGCGCAATTCATCAACAAGAGATTCCCAGTTATCAAAAGTTTCTACTTTGTCAGATTCCAATGTGGTTCCATTAACATAATCGCCACTTGTGGCCTCTGCACTGTTTGCCGCAACAGTGGAGTTCGGAAAATAGCAGGCCATATCTGCAAGAAAACTCGATACATCACGTTTGGCTGTGGCTATTTTTTCTTGGACAATAGAATAGCTTTCTTGTGCCAATGTGGCATTTCGTGCAACTTCATTTTGTAACTCTTGTAGAACACTGCGATTTCTTGCAATGTCAGAATTTAGTGCTTCGAGGGTACTCGCTTTTTCTTTACGCTGTGCTTCTAACGCTTCTACCTTTTGTGCTGCGATATTGATTTTCTCTTCGGACTCCGTTTGCCACTTTTCCTCGACTAGAGCAGTATATTTTTTCCTTAGTTCATCGTTTGCCATAACCAAGCGGGAAAGCAGTTGAGTATCGACATCATCCCCTCCCAGATAGACATTCGCATTTTCTATAAAGTTTTCAATGTAAGTGTTAGCCTCACTAACAGTACAGCCTAGTTCTGTTGCAAGTTCTTCTTGAAGGGACTTATCTCTTACTTGAGCAAGGCAATCTTTAAAAACACGCCACTCTTTTTGTGTATATTTACGGCTTCCGTCTGCGTTTGAGGTAAAGTCTCGGAACGCATTCCATGTTAGCATTCGGCTCTTTAAAATTACATCTTTTACTACGTCACTGGATTGCTTTGTTTGAATGTATCCATTTGGGGATTCCACTGTGATTCTTTTCAAAAAGGTGGCACTAGAAACTTCTGATACGGTTTTTAATTCACGGACTTGCAAAATGTCATCAGTAGATAGTAGATAATACGGAACTTTGGTAACATCATTTTTTAGATAATACTTTTCTCCACGCTGTTCAATACTGTCAGAAGAGCACAAAATACCCGTCATGGTATCGCGTTTCTCGCCAAAGATATACATAACATCGTGAAGAGTATTTCCCATAGGCACACCGTTCCGTAAAGCGTCAATGGCCTGCATGGGGGTCTGTACAGGTATTGTAAAAACCTGAATACAGAATTCATAATGGAGCGGTGCATTAACTCTGTTATGGTTACATCTCGGAAATACTCACAGATGTAGCGGTTTGTAATTAGATAATAGTCATTCCCAACAGTGACTTCATCTTCTGCATGGAGAACTTTATTTCCTCGACTATCAAACATCGTTCCCATCGGATTGATACCGGGGATATAGTCGGGCCAATTCAATAGAACCTTATTACGAGTCTCAATATGATATTGTATTGAAATGTCTTGCTGTAAAGGCAACCATGTAATGCCAGTCTCTTGCTTGCGCTCCTTCATATTGAAAAAATGGGAAGCCGTGCCTTTTATTGATACAGAAAAATCATTCCCTTGAAAAGCACCTTGAGGAATTCCGATAGAAAGAGAAAATGCCCCTCTATCCAGTGAGAGTTTAAGGGAAAAATCAAACCGACCATATTGAATTGTCGGATAATGATTATACTGCTCTACACGCTCATCACAATCTTTACTTTCTTCACCGCGACTATGCCGAAAATGACGTGTATTAAAACCGCTGCCTGTAAAAGTGACATATTGCCCACACAACTCACATATAAAAACACGGTCATTCGAGGAAACTGTTGTATTGGGGAATAAACGACTGGCATCTTCCGGCGTTATATGTACCCAGCCATATTCCTTATCTCTGATACTGACATGATTAAGACTTGCCATGTTGCATTCCTCTTAAATGGGGTAGTAAGGGCTACGGTGTAATGGAATTGGACTTTTTGCTCAATTTTTGCTCAATAGAGGAGAACGTATTGGATATATTGTACCACAGCGGTTGTGGCTTTTAAAGAAAATTCTTCTATTTCGTATAAAATTCTGCCGGACTCTCTGATGTATCCCCAATTGGAGATGACTTTCTATTCATGGATGGTTTCACAATAAAGGTTTGTCTTATATTGCACTGTACATTGCATCTTTTATGTTCACAATCATTTGGCACCATATTCATGCCGCGAAAGGTTGATGACTAACTTACAGCAACAAAAATACTAAAAAAGGCGATATTCCTCTTGCCAATCCTTGCGAATCGCAGACAATAGATAATGTAACGATGTAAAGCAATTTCTTTTGTTGATACAGTTTACGCATATGGCTCATAAAATACAATATGTATATACTTGTTATGCGAATTTGAACTGTATATACAAATGGTATTGTTTCGCAAGGCTTTTAATCAGGAGGAAAACATTATGAAACGATTCTTTACGTCCGATAGTGAGAGCGATATGCTTATCGCTGTTGCTGCAAACTTTTACGACCTGAAAACGGAGGAACTTATCAATATGGCAATTAAAAATGAATTTTTGCCTGTAACCGAGCCGTTCCGTACAGAGGCGGCCTATATCTTGCAGCGTAAGGCAGAAGGGCAACTGAACGATTGGGAGATTAAGCAGTGCATGTCCCGTGGTGTCAGGGCACTTGGATTGCGGCCCATCCGGAATGAGGAAAACTTGAAGGAGTTTTTTGCACGATATCATCTGAGTGATGTGGTGAGTGATAGTAGTATTACAGAAAACGATACTTTAGGTAAAGCAACTGTCGAGATTTACACGATTCTTGATAAAGAGTTGCCCGCAGACAACATTGACGGTACATATTTGCTGGAGACCATTTTTGCAAACTGGGATTCTCTTTGGCATGTGAAGGCGGTGTATGATATTTTGGCAACTTTTGCATTTTGTTGCAAACCGAATCAGCCGTTTGGGTGGTATGAAGGTATTCAGTTTCTTGTACGAATTGAGCGAGATGCAATGAATGAGTGGAATGGCATTCAGGGCTAAAGGAAGAAGAACCTGGTTATAGCAAAAAATACAGGTCGCAGCAAAGGCGGTGCTGATGCTCTGCGCGAAAGTGCAGAACTTGGCACCGCCAATCTTATAGGGGCAGGAACGGCGGAAAGTCGTTCCGATGGGGGCCGCAGCCCCCACTGACGGCAAGCAGGTCTTGTCGGCAGCGGGGAGTCCAGAGGGGTCACGCCCCTATGGCAAGGTAAGCCCGCAAGGGCGGTGGGAGTTTCCGGGGAAACTGCCATACCTTGTATGGCACATCAGTCCGCGACTAAATGCGCTGCTTCATTGTGCAGGGCATTTCAAGGCGTGGACGGAGGGGACATGAACCCCGTAAATGAAAGTGAGATTACAATGGCAAGTGTAGAGAAGTTTTCAGCTGGCGCAGTCCGCAATCAACTGCGGCACAATCGCCGCGAAATCGAACATTCCGGCAATCCTGACATCGACCCGTCTCGGCAGGGGCAGGACTATGTTCTGTCCCCCGATAGGGGCATGAGCGAATATGACTATTTTTTGCAACGCAAATCGGAACTGTACTGCTATAACCGCGATGATGTAAAGGTTATGGCAGGCTGGGTTGTAACGGCCCCGCAAGATTTAGACCCGGAACGTTATGATGACTTTTTCTGCGCAACATACAATTTCTTAGCAAATCGTTATGGTCAGGAAAATGTCGTGCAAGCCATCGTCCATGACGATGAGGGAGGACAACCGCATTTGCATTTCTGTTTTATCCCGGTCGAGGAAGATTTGAAGCACGAGCAGGGCTATAAAATCTGTGCGAACGATGTGCTGGACCGCCGGGAACTGCGCAATTTTCACCCTGACCTGCAACGCTACCTGAATGAGCACGGTCTGGAAGACGCCCGCGTTATGACCGGCGTAACCAAACGGCAGGGCGGCAACCGCACTGTTGCACAGTTGAAAGCCGAACGCGAGTACCAGCAGGAAGTGGAACGCCCTGCGCTATATTTTGGAAAATCCAAAATTGAGCAGGGGCTTCACTTTTAATAAGGTGCGACCATGAAACAAGTTATATGGATTATCAGCTGTTATCTTTATGGCGCGGCGGTAATTCTACTGGTTATACTGCTGCTGTTGGTGTATCTGCGCGGGCAGGTTAATCATCTGCCAAATCCATTTGCCAAAAAGAATCTTGCGTATCGGCAGCCAGCGCAAGCAAGAGGAATACTATTCGGCAAGAAACTGAGCCTATTGGCCTACTCTCCTGAACAGGACGAGGGGCATATTCTCGTAATGGGGCCGTCTGGCACAGGCAAGACCAGTGCTTTGCTGATTCCAACACTGCGCAGCTGGCAGGGTACGGCGTTGGTGGTGGATATTTCCGGCGATATTTCAGCTAATGTCAAAACACAGAACAAAATCATATTTGACCCGACAGCGGAAAACTGCATCCCGTATGACGTGTTTGCCTCAATCAACGCGGTGGTGGATGAGACCGAACGGCAGGAACGCTTGGAACAACTTGCCTACCTGCTGTTGCCGGACAAAGCCAACGACAGCGAGGCAGGCATCTTTTTCACGAAAAATGGCCGCAAAATGATAACGGCAGCGCTTATCTGCTACTATGGCATGGGCTGGGGCTTTGTGCAAATCTGCGAGTTTTTCCTCGGCCACGATTGGCGCGGTTTGCTGAACGATATTGCAAAGCAACAAAATCCGATTGCCAATATGTTCATTAGTTCTTTTGTGGGTGCGTCAGAACAGAATACAGCAGGCTGCAAGCAGGCGGCAGACGATGCCTTAAAACTGTTTGCCGCAAACGAAAAAATTAAAAATTCAAATTGAAAAATGGCCGGTTCTGCATCCAGCATTTTCGCGGCGGCAAGCTGCACTTTGTTGTACAGACAGCAGACAGCTTTGCATTTGGTGAGCATGATTTTAGTACAGCGCTCTTTTTGGACTTGTTTTCGCATTTCTTTGACGCTCCTTAATGTAAATTTGGGGCGTCCGTTCACCGAAGAAAAAGGAAAATTACTTGTGCCCTTTTGGGGCAAACTTCCGTTCCACATTTTCCAAAAATCGAACCGAAAAGAACGAAATTGGGAAAAAGTGGAATTTCAGTGTGCCTTTTGGAAAATCTTGATTTTTTGCCTGCCTTATGGATTTGTCGCTAGGATGGTACAAAGCGATACTAAGAGGCAAAACAGGATTCCACATTTTCCGATTTTGCATT
>UMEP01001079.1_pt1 | contig 10030 bp, 12 predicted proteins | sample 1964771 | NCBI WGS metagenome assembly UMEP01 (sample SAMEA4836022, study PRJEB28245) | human gut metagenome | biome: gut microbiome; material: fecal sample | place: Denmark | collected 2008 | reverse complement strand
GTACTTTATCGGTTTTTCTTCGGCAGGCTTTACCTTCTTGATGGCTTTTGTCTTTTCGGCGGCTTTCGCTTTCTTGGCAGCCTGTAATTTACGGGCGTTCTTCCTGTTTGAGTTTGCCATATCGTGCATCTCCTTTCTGTAAATTTCTTATACATTTAATATGCTGAAAAATTAAAAACGAGGCGATTTTTTACGAAAAAATTTTGACGAAAATAAAAAAATCTCTACGCCGAAACGTAGAGAAATAAAATGTCGTGATAACTCGCCGTTGCCGGCTCGTTACCAGAGCAAGCATAAACGATATTTTTATGTACTTAAAAAGCAGAGCCGTCTAACTCACAACTGAAGTCACGAGAATGCGACGGCTAATTTTTTCAAAGGTGCAGTATTTGTCAATGAAAGCTCTGTATTTCTTATGACTGACTATGCTGCTTTTTCTTACATATTTGTCATACATACTATCAGCTAAAGCACTAATGAAAACTTCGTCAAAAAAGTATGCTTGGCCTTCATTAGAAATGCGGTATACGTTTTTTGGATACTTAAGCATCAATGTTTCAGCTCTGCACAAAATCGCAGACTCCTTAACGCCGCTGATATTTGCGATACCTTTAACACTATACACTACGTTTCCTTTGTACAATCTTTTTTCGTTTGCCATAATTTCTTTTCCCTTTCTTTATCATGCGTGTTAACGCAATTTTTAATTACGTATTTAATATGCAGATTCTTCATGAACGCAAAAACCCCGCCGCAAGGATTGTATCCAGGCGACGGGATTTCTTAACAAAGAAAGGAATTACGACGGCGAATCCGTCTTATGTACTGAGGAAATGCTTTTTCCTCATCTCTTGTATATATTATACCAGATTTTCCGGAAGGCGCAAATTTTTGTCGGATTTTTTATCAGCCTATTCTTTATCGCATACATCAACAACGAAAGCGAATGCACTGCGGTAAATTTGTACTGTGCTTTGCGTATCTGTATTTAATAAGATTTTTTGTACAAAAAAAAGACGGCAAAGCCGTCTTACTTACCTTTTTTATTAGACAAATGGAGCAGAAGCGCAACCATTCCGACAATTGCAGTGTATGCCAGAATGATAATTGCTCTCTTAATTAAGACCCATCTTGTTCATCCATACAACCGTGATAAAAAGTGCAACCATGGCAACTACAATAATCAATGCAACCATGGCAACTGCAATAATCAATGCTGCCATATTCATGGCAACTGCAACAATTAACGATGCCATATTTCTTAAAAAATTTTTCATATTTTCTTCCCCTTTCTTTGTTTAACACTGCAGTATTTTTTAACTGCAAAAATTTTGTTTCGAATTTAACATGCCATTTCCACACAAAAACAAAAACCCCGCCGCAAGGATTACATCCAAGCGACAGGATTTCTTAACAAAGAAAGGAATTTCGCCGGCGAATCCGTCTTATGTACCGAGGAAGTTGTTTTTCCTCATCTCTTGTATATATTATACCAGATTTTCCGGCATACGCAAATTTTTGCCGGATTTTTTCAGCAAAACAAAAGCCCCGGATTTTTTCCAGGGCAAAATGCATTTTTCAAGCCAAATCTTTCAGTTTTTCACTAATTACTTCTTTCGCATACTCATCATCTTCTGCTTCCGCATCAAGATATACAACTTCTCCGGATTCAGAAATCTTCGCGATTACCTCGCCTTCTTCGTTATCATCTCCTGTTTTCCAGGCATCCACGAGCCAGTATTTTTCTTCCTCATCAAAGAAATCGCACCGGATTTCAGTCCACTTGCTCTTCCTTCCGGTTCTCTCGTTCAGGAGTTTTCTGATTTCTTTAACTATCCCATGAACTTCAGCAGCCTCTCCTTTCTCATATTTTTCGTATTCTTTTTCGCTCTGCTCGTTCATGTTCGCAAAGTTCAGCCAGCCGATAGTGTCAGCATAATAGCAGCCAAGGATGTTTTCACAGATATCGTCTGCCCGCAGGTTTTCAAAATGTACCATGCAGCCAGGCAGGTTTTCATCCAGAATATAGACATCGTAGTCTGAAATTACAAAAAGAAATGTTCCTTCGCCTTCTCTGTCATACATTACGGCAGCGGCGCCGGTCTGGAGATAAGTCAGACACATTTTTAATGTATCATACATTACATCTGTAAGATAACTTAACGCTGCATTGAATTCCTTCTCTTCGTCTGCAAGATGGAAATTGCACCATCCGTGTTTTGGGGCTGATAAGATATCTTTTTTAATCATTTTTGCCTTCTCCTTTCTGACGTTTTGTAGCCTGCCATTGTTTGAACTCTTCGTAGTCATCTATAACAAAGTGATATACTTTCTTGGCAAATGGTACAACGTAGTTTTTAACGACAAAAAACTGAACCATCAGCAATAAGAAGCTTCCGATTGTATGACCAATTACGTAAATTGTTTCAAAAGTACTCATATCTTACTCCTTTCTTTACCAGATATCTGGTCTTCGTTCACATATGCTTCCAGATGTAGCTGCACATCGTCAGCATTGCAGAAAAAGCATTTTCCAAGTCTTTTTCTCTTTTCTCTTTTTGCTTCTTTTCGTATTCTTCCAGTTTCCGAATCTGCTCCGGGGTTAACGACCGGCGCCATTCGTTGTAACTGTATTCCGAGAACCAGGAAACCGCATCCCATCCAAGGATACAGTACCATTTTCGGCGATTACATTCAGCTTTCCAGGCCATGCTTATTCCTCCTGTACATCTCTGCCTTCCGCAAACGGCTTAACCATCACTTCTTCCACAAGCTCCCCGAATGCATTTTGTACAGGGATGCTTTCTGGAAACTCCTTCCATGCAGTGTCAGCCAGTTCTTTCAGTTTCTCGAGAGTTTCAATAACCTTAGCTTCATTAAAGGCATCATCACACGCTGCGTGCAGCTTGACGCTCCCTCCTGTCAGTGAAAAGGCAGCTTTTCCGTGCCAGTCAGGACGCCGAATCCAGATTGTGTACCCGATTTTTCCATTTCCCCAGCCGTCAGAGCTGATTCTTTCATCGATATCCCACCATCCGGAATTGATAAGTTCCTTTTTTAAGTCTAATATTGTCTGCATTTTTTACTCCTTTCTTTTTGTTTTTACATATCCAATATGCAGGATTTTTCGCTGCAAAAAAAGCACCACGCAAAAAAGCGTGGTGTAAATTTCAGGAATATTCTTCTTCCAATATCTCCAGTTTCTCCAGTGTTTCGCATGTTGCCAGCATATGCCGCGAAGCATACTTTAACGAATCTATGTCATCGTGTGTCGCAATCATATATTGCAGCTTTCGCATCTGCTCCCTTCCGGCCTCAATTGTTGCACGTACGAAATCGGCATCAATGTCTACATACACGCCAGAGCCATCAGCATTTTGCTGAAATTCTCCGCAGAACTTAGTTTTTGCGTCCAAAAATCTTTTCAGCCGCTTATCGCTTACCAGAATTTCCGGAAATGACGGGTCGCCAATTTTAGCTGAAAAGTTAACCTTTCCATTGCCGGAGCATTCAACCTTAACCTCAGCCGTCGCATATCTGTCATACACATCAGGGGAATCAATACCTTCCATTGCGATATTGTCGAATGGATTTGAAATGTCAGGCTGAAACTGGGCCGGTGGCAGCGCCCGTTTGTATATCATCTTTACTGTAATCGTATTGTCTAGCATTGACTTAATCTCGTATTCAGCCTTTTCACCAAAAATCTCGTTAAACTCATCCAAGAAATCATACAAATTATGCAAAGCTGCCATTTTTGTTTTCTCCTTTCTTTCTTACATTTTTCTTACAATGTAGAATCAGCCAGCCATACTTTCTGTTTGATATCCTTACCGCATCCGACAAAGTGGAATACGGCGGCAATTCCATCTTTCGGTTGCCGCAAGGTCAGCAGACACGCTTCGGTTTCGTTGATGTTTTTTAAAAGCTGCTTCTGTCCGTCTGTCATCTCATCATATTTTTCGGTGATGTAGCATTCAGTAGTGTACTGCTCCAGACTGTCCTTGATAATCTGCATACCTTCCAGGTACTTTGCAGGCATACCAAGCCCAATCAGTTCCTCCTCGCTTTTAACATACACCAAATCTACCAGCATCGCGCATGCCGGAATTCCTGGGACAACAATATCTCCATTATCGTTAACAAAATCAGGGCTGATGTTACTCAGCATTACAAAAATTGCATTTGTTCTTTCGGTTGGTATGCACCCCTTCAGAAAGAACCACATTCTTTCGTTTTTGTCTTTTGTTAATAATGCTTCTGTATTTAATTTACTCATATTTTTTCTCCTTTCGGTTTCTATAGTATTTTATACATACAATATGTCGGATTTTTCAGGATAAGGAATCAGAATATCTCGCTTCATACCTCTCCCTGTCCAGCGTCAGCCTTCGCAGTCCATCTGCAAAGTCTTCTCTAAGGCAGTCACACACCGCAACCGGTGTCATCTCATCTACCGCATTATCCAGTAGACATCCATTGGAATCAATCAACACATACGAGGCCTTCATATCCGGTTCTACGACAATCTCCCGTCTTGCTGTTTCTGTCCCTACCTTCGCTCCCGCTCTCACTTCTTTTCCAGCTTCTTTTTCTTCTTGCTTTTCTATTTTTTCTTTATTTTTCTCTCTATTTCTTTCTACAAACCTCTCGAATTCTTCATCCGAAACCTGAATATCCAGGTTTGAGAAGTTGCCATACTGAAACGGCTTCATCCGTAAGATTTTCCACCGGTCAGCGGCGATTTCGTCAATAAAGTCAGACATCACTTCGTCTTTATTTAATACTGAAACGACGGTGTTAATCTTAATCCGGCATCCCGGCGCATACTTCCGAATCAGCTCGCAGAGCTCCACAACCCTGCCGGCGGGTATTGTTTTTCCGTTTCTGTCGCACCTTCCAATCTTTCTGTTTGTTTCATCGTTAATACTGTCCACAGAAAAGCCGATTGTCTCATACATCCCGGCGTAGTTCTTAATCCATTCTTCGTCCATCAGCGAGCCGTTCGTGATAAGTGAAACTTTTACTCCTTTGTCTCGTATGTATTGCACCAGTTCCACAAGCCCCGGATACAACATTGGCTCGCCTCCGGCGATATTAAACTCATCCACGTCAGCCCCGGCAATGCAGTTGTCCACGATTTTCTTCCAGCCCTCCATTGGCAGCAGCTTTTCCGTTCCAAACTTAGAAAAACACTGCCGGCATTTAAAATTACACGCCTCCAAAACATGAAGGTTGATTTTGTATTTCTTTTTCAATGTTTATTTCCTCTTTTTTTTGGTTTGTTTGTTTTGCTTGTTGCATACTTAATATGCAAAAAAAACAGCGAAAAGTTTCGCTGTTTTGTGATACCCTTAGGTTTCTGATTCTTTTTCTTCGCTGTCTTTTTCTGGTTCTTCTTCTTGTTCTTTTATGGATTCTTTTTTCTCATTGCTTTCGCTGCCATCGCTTTCGTTGTCATAGTCTTTACTGTCATCGCATATGACAACAACGGACAGTCCTATCGGCAGAGCCAGGAACACAGCTCCGCAAAACGCCATCAGTCCGGTGCTATTTGTCGTCAGTACAAAGACCAGGAACGCAATTCCGAAAATGACAATTTTCATCCATGCATCGGTCGTGAATTTGCCACTGCCGATAAATTTGTAAGACAGCACCGTTGAAACAATTAATATGATTGTCACAATCAGCAATACAAAGGCAATTAAAAGCATCACCGCTGACGCGATAGCACCGGTGCCGGATACAATCCCGCTGAAATCAGTTCCATCAATCATTAGTCTTTCCGTTGAGTTTTTCCCAACCAGCTGGCCCAAAACCGCAGCCATAGCAAACATCCAAAGATTAAAAATGGTTACTAACGCCGCATAGATTGTCATCATGATAGTTGACACAAGAGATAATGTTTTTTTTCTTTCCATATTTATCGCCTCCTTTATTTTTTTGTCACATATATAATATGCAAAATTTTTTGTATTTTCAGTTAGCTATTTTCTTCTGGTTCTTTTATGGTTTCTTTTTCAGCTTTTTTTATTGCTTTTGGCTCTTCTTCGTTGTCATCGCTGTCATCGCAAAGAACAACAACAGACAGTCCTATCGGTATAGCCAGGAATACAGCTTCACAAAACGCCATAAACCCATAGCTGTTTGTTGTGAACACGAATCCAAGGAGTGAGATTCCAAAGATTACGATTTTCATCCAGGCATCATTCTTAAACTTACCGCTGCCGATAAATTTGTAAGACAATACCGTCGCAACAATAAGCGTGATTGTAAGAATCAGCAATACAAAAGCAACCACAAGTATCATTGCTGATGCAATAGCGCTGGTGCTGGATGCAAGCGGGCCGAGGTCAGTGCCATCAACCATCCAGCCCTTCGTCAGGCTGCTGCCAGACAGATGACCGAAAACTGCAGCAATGGCGAATATTCCGAGATTAAGGATGGTTACCAGTGCCGTATAAATAGTCATCAGGATTGTTGATGTAAGAGATACAGTCTTTTTCATATTTATCACCTCTTTTTTTGTTTATTTTTTGTGCTACATATACAATATGCAAAATCTTCAGAAAAAAATGCCGGCATTTTCTGCCGGCATATTATTATCGAGTTATCGATTTGTGGATTTTTCTTTCTTTCTTCCGAAGTAAAAAAACAGCCATCCATATAGTGGCCCACTACAAAAATTAGGGTCATATTTAGGAAGCAGCCAAGGGTCTTTCAGGCTGAACTGCCAATACACGCTGTATATGTCTCCGTTACTGTTTTTGTAATCAACCATCCAGGTAGCGCGTAAACGTATTGCAAAGATTACCTCCACTCTAAAGAAAAACTCAACCAAAAATGGAAGCAGTTTGCAGTCCTGGCATTTTCTATCAGTGTTTGCAAGTTCAGTAGTTTTTGTTTCTTTTCTCATTATTTTTTCCTTTCTCCGGCGGCGAAGCCGCCGGTATCAATCCAAAATTAACAGATATCCTGAATATTCGCTTGAATGCTGGTCACACCATTCCACTCATTGAGTGTCGGGTAATACAGCATCTTGAAGTCATACAGTTTTCCGTTCTGATTCAAAAGCTGCTCTTTCGCCTCAATGTCATGGAAGCATACACCGCTCTTGCAATTTCGGCTGTTGAATGTGATTTTCAGCACGTTTTTGTTTTTGCCGATAATCTCAGCACGGGTTGCTCTAACATTGCTCTGGGCGAAAACTGGCTTTTCATTCCCTTTGCCGAATGGCTCCAGAATTTCAAGCTGTTTGATGAAACTCTGTGTCAGGAAGTCAACCGGCAGAATTACGTCAATCATAACCTTCGGGATAAAATCCGCATCAGTCAGACCACTGCGGGCATTAAGCTGTTTCCTGAATTCTTCCAGGTTCTCTTCCTTCAGAGACAATCCGGCTGCCAGCGGATGACCGCCAAAGCCAAGCATTAAATCCTTGACCTCAACCATTTTGTTATACATGCTGTATGCTTCAATGGAGCGGCCAGAGCCCTTCAGAAAATCGCCATCACCTTTTGTAAGGACGAAAGCAGGTTTGCAGTATTTCTCACGGACTTTGCCGGCGATAATGCCGGCGATGCTCTCGTGAACATCCGGGAGGTAGACGACCAAAACCTTATCATTCTGCATTTCTGCATCAATGATTTTGAAAGCCTCCTCCATACCCTGTTTTGTGAGTTCCTGACGTTCTACATTCAGGTCTCGCATCTGAGCGGCTTTTTCGAGCGCTTTCTGATAATCAGTCTCAGCCAGCAGGTCAAAGGCCTCATTTGCGGTATCAAGTCTGCCTTCGGCATTAATACATGGGCCGATTTTGAAGCCATAATCGTAAGAAGTCAGCGCCTTATCCTTCAGTCCAAGAACTTCAAGCAGCGCCTGCAGGCCAATATTTGAAGTGTTCTGCATTTTTTTAAGCCCTTCTTTAACGATTGCACGGTTATCATGCTGTAATTCCATTACATCGCAGACAGTGCCGAGTGATGCGACTTCCAGAAAATCGGAATTGTTGAATTCATCAATTTTTCCGAATTTTCGATACAGGCACCACATAAATTTCCAGGCAACAACAGCGCCGCAAATTTCTTTGAAAACGCCGTCATCTTCAGGACGTTTCGGGTCAATAACCGCGTCGGCGTCAGGGATGATGTAGTGGCGAGCGCCTTCATTATCTCCGGGTTCGGTTGGTGTTTCGTAAGGAACCTCATGACCTCCGTCATTCTCCTCAGAAGCATTCGCTTCTTCGTTGTCTTCTGTCGGACAGAAGTTCCTTATTTCATAAGGAACTTCGTGATGGTCTGTGACTACCACTGTCATTCCAAGTTCTTTTGCCAGCTTAACCTCATTCGCAGCTGCAATACCATTATCACAGGTCAGAATAACTTGCACGCCGGCATCATATGCGTCACGAATTGCCGGTTCATGAAGACCATAACCATCTGTAATACGATGCGGTATGAACTTATCGCATTTAGCACCAAGTCCGGTCAGACCTTTGTAGAGGATATATGTACTGGTCACGCCATCCACGTCATAGTCGCCCATGATTCTGATGTATTTTCCTGCTTTCACTGCGTCGTAGATAACATCAACGCCACGCTGCATATCAGTCAATTCAGAACCGTCAGAAACGGTTGCAATATCTGCTTCCAGGTATTCCCTTACAGCGTCCTCTCCCTGCACACCACGGTCAGCGAGAATCTTAATGATGGCCGGATGTACACCAAACTTTTCTGCAAGTACGTTGAATTCCGTACTTTTGAGGTTTTTGTAAATCCATTTGCTTTTACTCATTTTTTAAGTCTCCTTTTCTTTGTTTTAGTTTTAAATATATTTTTACGGTTTTAATATGCGGGATTTTTGAAATAGCAAAAAACGTAAAAATAAGCCCGGCAAAAGAATTGCCGGGCTGTAAATGTTGTGTATGTGGCTTTGTTGTGTTTCAGAATTCGGTGTCTCTACTCATTTTTCTCACCTCCTTTTAGGCAATTTGCGGGATACTATCGTGAACTACATTTATATTTTTTGATGCCTGAAGGATGCCATTGCCAATTTCGATATACCCTCATATATAATGAGGGAACAGCCAAAGAACGTTATAATTGACGTTGAGGCTCGATATACCCTCACATATAATGAGGGAACAGAGGTCAGAGCTTTGTCTCTCAGTCCAAGAACGATATACCCTCACATATAATGAGGGAACAATATATTGCCCATTCAGCTTCAGTGCTTTATCGATATACCCTCACATATAATGAGGGAACAGTGCCTTTCTACCAGCTGCATCTATAAACGGCGATATACCCTCACATATAATGAGGGAACATATGCTGCATACTGCAGAACAGCGTAAAATGTGATATACCCTCACATATAATGAGGGAACCAGACATTCTGGATTCAAGATATAGGTGATTGCGATATACCCTCACATATAATGAGGGAACCGCGGCTCACCATTCCCCGGCTCTCATTTTCTCGATATACCCTCACATATAATGAGGGAACCCTCTATACAGCCGGAGCGGCTGAAAATGTATTGATATACCCTCACATATAATGAGGGAACAGATGTGCCCGCCACCCAAAGCAAAGACACATCGATATACCCTCACATATAATGAGGGAACCAAGCCGCCCACTTGCATCAGGTCAGATGCTTTGATATACCCTCACATATAATGAGGGAACGTAAATCGCGCTTTTATATATGTCTTCGCCGCCGATATACCCTCACATATAATGAGGGAACGCGGTAGTCAAGGGAAAGCAGGCTCAGAACCGCGATATACCCTCACATATAATGAGGGAACTAAGCCAAGGAAGAAAAAGACAGAATAAGGGGCGATATACCCTCACATATAATGAGGGAACGTTGAAGTCTGCGCTCTTGTGCTGTTATGTGTTGATATACCCTCACATATAATGAGGGAACGAAAATTGAACAGGAGGAAACAATATGATTAACGATATACCCTCACATATAATGAGGGAACACTCAGTATTTATGCGGCTTTCAGCCGCCTCA
>UMEP01053351.1_pt1 | contig 10128 bp, 9 predicted proteins | sample 1964771 | NCBI WGS metagenome assembly UMEP01 (sample SAMEA4836022, study PRJEB28245) | human gut metagenome | biome: gut microbiome; material: fecal sample | place: Denmark | collected 2008 | reverse complement strand
ATACATAAATACCAACGCAAAAGGAGCTATGCACGTATAATATGCATAGCCTCTTTAACAAAAGAAAAACGAGTAGCCGGTAAACTGAATTTACGCTTACTTGCTACTCGTTTGTTGTAATTATATTGCCTGTTATTCAAAAAGTCAAACAAAATTTTTCATGTACCTAGTTGCCTGAGCCACAGCATGTTTAATCTTCTCGTCTGTTTTTTCAAAACTCTTATCTTCTATCTCTATACAAGCAGGTCCATCAAAGCCGATGTCTGTTAATGCTGAAACAAATTTGTTCCAATTCACATCTCCCAGTCCTGGCAGTTTCGGAACCATAAACTGTAATGGTGTGGCCATAATCCCTACATCTTGCATTTTATCATGAAGTAATTTAATATCTTTAAAATGAACATGAAATATTTTTTCTTTAAATTCATATAAAGGTCTAATGTAATCCATTTGCTGCCAGACAAAATGTGACGGATCATAGTTAATGCCAAAATAATCACTGTCAAGAATTTCAAATATTTTTCTCCAATTATCCGGACTGGTCATAATATTTTGTCCACCTGGCCATTCATCTTGTGTAAACAGCATTGGACAATTTTCAATTGCAATCCGTACTTTTTTGCTTTCTGCATAGTGAATAATCGGAGTCCATATTTCTTTTACTGCCTTTAAATTTTCTTCTAGTGTTTTATGCTGCATTCTTCCCAAAAAACCTGTCACCATGTTTATGTTCAATTTCGCAGATACATCTATTACCTTCATAAAATGCTGAATATTTTCTTTTCTCTTCTCAAGATTCTCATCCATTAGATTTGCATAAAAACCAAGTGCAGAAATAAAAATCTTTTTTTCTTCACATTTATTTATGATAGTATGTGCTTCTTCATCTGTAAAATTTTCACAATCAATATGGCATACTCCAGCATATCGTCTTTCGCCTTCACCCTGAGGCCAGCAAGCGACCTCCATACATTCCAAGCCAAATTCAGATGTCATATCCAGCACTTGCTCAAAATTATAATTACCAAAAATACTTGTTAGAATTCCAAGCTTCATAATCAGTCCTCCTCTGTAATCTCCACCGTCTGTCCACTTTCAGAAGATTCCAATGCAGCAAAAATTGCTTTCATTGCATCCAGTGCATCCTTACCGTTTACCTCAGGGACTGTATCATTTTTTATAGCTGCTACCCAACTGTCAATGATTCCTGATTTTGTCTGATTATCATTTGTTTGCATTTTATCCAATTCATAATATATCTTCGTACCATCTTTTCCAATTCGTACAATTGAATAATTAGGATCATCATAAATTTTCAAAATGCCTTCTGAACCATAAATAATTGTTGAGTTATCTTCTTCTCCATAATAGGTCCAGCTTGCTGTCATTGTACCTACTGCCCCATTTTCCATCTCATAAATGCAAATCGCATTATCATCTACATTTATCAGATTGCCTTCTGCATCTTTTTTATCCAGAGTTTTTAATACAGCTGTTACTTTTTTCACCTTCGTTTCCAGCAAAAATATGAGTAAATCTGTTTTATGTACTCCCAGATCTGCCATTGCTCCAAATGCAGAGAACCTTTTATCAAAAAACCAGACATTTTTTTTATCAATTGTCCATGTTTCCGGTCCGCCATGACCAAATGTTGTCTTAAATGACAGCACTTTTCCGATTGCACCATTTTGAATTAATTCTTTTGCTTTCATGTGAGTCCGGTTAAATCTCTGATTGTGACCAATCATCAGCTTTTTCCCTGTTTTTTCAGCTGTTTTAACCATTTCTTTACACTCATCCAATGAAACTGCCATCGGCTTTTCACATAAAACATGTTTCCCAGCACGCAGTGCATCCACTGTCACTTTGCTATGATCTGAATTTCTTACACAAACACTTACAGCTTCAATCTGCGGATCATTTAACATTTCTTCTACTGATTCATATGCCCTTGTCTGATACTGTTCTGCAACCTCTTTCGCACGTTCCAGATTGAAGTCATAAACACCGGCAATTTCCGCGTCCGGATTAGACGCATACTCTGGAAGATGACGGGTAATTGCTATTTTTCCACATCCAATCACACCAACTTTTATCATTATCATTTCCCCCGTCTGTTTGCAATTATTTTAAACTATTTTCAATTGCTTTCAAATTCTCAAGTGATTGACGAGCAACAACAAATGGATGTGAGGAACGTGATTCAAATCCGTTTTCCATAGTAATATATCCATCATAATTGATATCTTTCAGAGCCTGCATAATTTCTACAAAATCACATCCATTTGTGCCAGGTGCCTTTCTGTCATAGTCTGCCATATGAATATGTTTTAAATTTTCATTCATCAGATATACATAATCAGATGGTACCTCATTACGATATAAAGCATGTGTAGTATCAAACATAAGTTTTACATTCTCCATACCAATATCTTCCATCATATTAATGGCATCTTCGCATGACTCTACTAAATTGGAATCTGTTGCGGTTGGTTCCAGCATAAGAGTCACACCACTCTTTGCTCCATATTCTGCAACTTCTGAGATGCTTTCCATGGCCCATTTCCATGCATCCCTCTTTCTTGTTCCATAAATATACCATCCACATACACAAAGAAGTGTTTTACAGTCATCCATCTCTAAGCCCATATCAATACAGTCTTTCCAGTACTGTTTGGTCCATTCTCGTTCCAAAACATTTGCTGAAGCAATGTTTCCACCAGGTCCACCTCCTGGTGCCGGAAGCACAGAAGAAATACGAAGATTGTTTTCTTTTAATGTTTTTCTCACAGATGCTCTTTTTTCCTTATCAGTAAAATATGGCCATGCCTGAGGCTGTGCACATCCCAGTTCTAATGCATCATACCCTATCTCTGCTAAACGCTTTATTACTTCTTCAATTGGGTAAGAAGGTACCCAACATGGAAAGTGACTAAAAGCCCAAGTGTTAAATGAATATTTCATATTTTTTTCCTCCAATTATTGAATATTTTTTATTATTAATTATTTATTTTTTCTTATGCTCTTTTCTTCATTCTTCCAATTTCGCTCAATGCAACTGCTAAAATAATTATAATACCTCTCATAAATGTCTGCTGAGCCACTCCTAATCCTCCAATAACCAGACCATTATCAATCATCATGATCAGGAATGATCCAATTAATGCACCAATGGCAGATCCTGTACCACCAGACATTGCTGTTCCGCCAAGAACAACTGCTGCAATTACATTCATTTCCACGCCAGAACCAAAATCCCATCGTGCAGAGTGAGCACGTCCTGCATATAAAGTTCCAGCTATTGCAGCTAAACAACCATTATAGATAAATGCTAAAACTGTTATTTTATTTACACGTACTCCAGAATATTTTGCTGAAGTTGCATTTCCACCTGTTGCAAGAATTTTTCTTCCATATGATGTGTTATTCAGTACAATATAGCCTATCACTGTTGCACCAACGGCCCATAATAATAATATCGGAACCTGACCTATCGTTCCAGATCCAAACCAGAACAGAAAGCCTTTATGTGTAATTGGAACCGCTTTAGTTGCACTGATCCACATAGCGATTCCTGTAAGAATTGCCTGCGAACCTAATGTGGTTAAAAATGCCGGCATTCCTATTGTAGTTACACACAATCCATTGAACAAACCAACAATTGCACCAAATCCAATTGCTACTATAACCGCCAATACCGGATTTCCAGTATCCCTCAGGATGTAGGCAGTAATCAAAGAGGATACTGCTACAACGGAACCAATAGATAAATCAATATGACCTAAGCCAATTACAAAAACCATACCTATTGCCATTACAGAAACTGCACCCGCCTGCCTGGTAATGTTCAACAAATTACTCAAACTAAAAAATGAGCCCTTCAGCCAAATACCAAATATTATTAAACATAAGACGAAAATGATATACACAATATATTTACTAATGTCTATTTTTTTACTGTTGAATTTCATTTTCAAGGATCTCCTCCTCATCTGATAATAATGACGTTCTATCTATTTCTCCAGAAATGTGTCCTTTGTTGAGAATCAGTATACGGTCACAAATTGCCATCATTTCTGACATTTCTGACGATATAAACAGACAAGAATTTCCTGTTGCGACATAATTTCTGACGATATTTAAAATTTCGTCTTTTGCACCAATATCAACGCCTGCCGTAGGCTCATCCATCAAAAGTAATCGTGGTTTTGTTTCCAGCCATTTTGCAATAACAATTTTTTGCTGATTACCTCCTGACAAATTTTCCGCTTTTACATACGGCCCTGTTGCCTTAATCTGAAAATCATTAATACACTGTGCACTAAATTTTCTTGCCTTTTGATTACTTGTAAAAACACCTTTGCGAAGAATTTTCGTATTCGTAAGACATGCATTCTGTTCCAATGTGTGCTGCAATACCAGCCCTTCCCTGCGTCTGTCCTCTGGTATCAATGCAAATCCGTGTTCTGCTGCTTCATGTGCACTTCTATTTACTACAGGTTTTCCTTCCAGATACATTTCTGTTTCTTTTTCTACTTTCCTTAATCCAAAAATACCCTCAACAATTTCTGTTCTTCCGCTACCCATTAATCCTGCAAGCCCTAACACTTCTCCCTTTTTCACGGAAAACGATATATCATGGACTGTATTTTCTACTGTAAGATGCGACACACGGAACATTTCTTCTGAACTGAACGGATTGTCATGGTGCTTGTAACGCATTGCGTTTCCGCCTTTTGACGTAATATAAGAAATAATGTTTTCTATTGTAGTGTCTTTCGTATTTTCTGTCGCTACCATTTTTCCATCTTTCAAAATTGATATTCTATCTGCAATCTGAAATATTTCTTTCATTCGATGCGAAATATAAACAATCGAAATTCCGTTATTTTTCAATTGCCTTACTCTATCGAATAATATCTGTGTCTCTCGCTCTGTAAGTGATGCGGTAGGCTCATCAAGGATTAATACTTGTGCATCCGTTGCAAGTGCCTTCGCAATTTCAATTAACTGACAGGTTCCTACTGGAAGATCTGCAATAATATCATTCGGAGTTGCCTCGATTTTTAGCTCGTTTAATAATTCTGATGTTCTTTTTTTCATAGATTCTTTGTCTAAAAAGAACCCTTTTTTCATCTCTCTTGCCAAAAAGATATTTTCATACACTGTAAGAGTTGGAGAAAGACTCAGTTCCTGATAAATCATTCTGACACCACATTTCCAGGCATCCTGTATACTATGATATTCAACAACTTTTCCTTCTACTTGAACAGTTCCACTATCTTTTACATATGCTCCATTTAATATTTTCATCAGAGTAGATTTACCGGCACCATTTCCTCCAACAAGAGCATGTACTTCACCTTTTTGTAATTCGAAATTAACATTTTTTAAAACTTGCACGCCTCCAAATGATTTACAAATATTTTTCAGCGAAACAGCACATGTTTTTTCCATTTTTTACTCCTATGTGAAAATAATTGAATTCTGGTGGCACACATAAATTACTTATCTGTGCCACCGGCACTCTCCGTTACTGATGTGCTTCCCATGCTTCCTTCACAGCATCTGGTGCATCAATGCCAAAGCAGCTCTTGTATGCTTCTAACACATTATCATAACTTACAGGCTGAACTGAAGAGCAAAGATATGTTGGAATTTCCTTTCCAATTAAAGCACATGCCAGTGCATATCCTTCAATTTTACCTGTTTCAACTGCTTTCGGACAAGAAGCACCAACATACATGTCCTGATCCGCAATCATATATGTTGAATCATCACCAAGATCCACACCTGTAACTTTAAGATCCTCACGTCCAATTGCTCTTGCTGAGGTAATTACACTAGTTGCCGGGATATCCCAAGATGCATACACACCATCAATATCCGGATATTGTGCAAATAATCCATCTGCTACTGTTCCAACCACATCAATACTTGTAAATCCGCTCTCAGCTACAATTTCAATATCAGGATAATATTTCTCGATTGTTTCACGGAATCCGCGGTCTCTTTCATTTGTAGTGAAGAAATCAGCATCATAATATACCATAGCCACCTTTCCTTCATATCCGATAGATTCAGCCAGCAGCATTGCAGCAAACATACCATTTCCATATGAATCCGAGTTTGTAACTGCCACATAATCTTCTCCTGCTGTAAAATCAGCAGATGCGTTTTCCATGAATACAACTGGTATTTCTGCATCAATATATTTTTGATATGCTGCTTTTGTTACTTCCACATCATATGGCATAGAAAGCAATGCATCCGGATTTAATGCCAGGGCTGTTTCAAGCTGATCAACTTCTTTTACCGCATCAGACTGTGCATCTGTAACTGCCACCACTTCAATTCCTAATTCTTCCAGCACTTCCTGACATGCTGAAAGCTTTGACTGATTCACCTGATTATCCAACTGATGATAGCATATAGCAACTTTGAAATTGCCATCCTTTACCTTCTGAATTTCTTCATCTGTAAGCTGTACATCTTCAAGACCTCCTGGAACACTTCCATCTGGTCCCACATCCCCATATACTGTTGTATTATTAAAGTCGATTGTCGGATACTCATTCTGAGCCATTACATTTCCTGCTAATGTTACTGATGCCAGTGTTGCAGAAATCATGATTGCTGTTACTTTTCTTTTGTTCATCATTCTCTTTTCCTCCAAATTTATATATCATTCCCAGACAAAAACTACTTTCTGTGTTGCTCCTGAATCAAAAAGCGGAAATGCCTCCGGAGCTTCTGAAATAGAAAAAGTCTTACTACAAATTTTTTTCATCTCAATATTATTTGAAACAATAAAATTAGCAATCTCTTCCCAATCAGCTCTATTAAAATACCAACATCCTATAAGTTCTGTTCTCTTTCTCAGGAACTGATTACTTGGATCAATTGTCGCCTTATTGGATTCTGCAATTAATGCAACTTTTCCTCTTGTCCTGACAGCGTCCAATGCAGTATTAAGCGGTGCATTTCCACCTCCAGTAACAATCGCTGTATCTACTCCAATTCTATTTGTAATACGATTAATTTCTTCTACAACATTACACTTTGCAGGATTAAATGTATAATCAGCGCCTAATTCTCTGGCCATTTCCAGTCTCTTTTCATCCAGATCAACCGCGATGACTTTTGCACCAAATCCTTTTGCAATTAAGATTCCACCGCTTCCCATCGGACCACATCCAATAATAGCTACGCTTTTTGTGCCATTTAACTCCAGACTCTTGCATGCAGTGTATAAAGTTCCTCCTACATCTGTTGATAATGCCCCTGTAATGTAATCCATCTTTTCCGGCATTAATAAACAATTTTCTTCCGGTATTGTCATAAAATCTGCATGTGCACCATTAACTGCAAATCCAATGCACTTAAACTCTTTGCAAAGCATTACATCGCCTCTCAAGCAATCCGGGCATGTTCCGCAGCCAAGTCCCAGATAAATTGCAACACGATCACCTTTCTTTACTTTTGTAACGCCTTCTCCAATCTCTTCAACAATTCCACATGGTTCATGTCCTGGTGTAATATAAGCTGATTTCTCATCTTCTTCATCAAAAATTGTTGTACCATGATACCTATGCAGATCACTTCTGCAAAGTGCAGAAGCCTTCATTCTAATTAAAACTTCTCCTTTTCCAGGGGTAGGCATCTCCTCTTCTACTACTTCTACTGTCTCAAGTCTTGGTAATTTTGCGGCTAACATTTCATTTTCCTCCTTTTCATCTTTCTTTCATTTGTTTTCATTTATTTTTCATTTCTCATGGGTCTTATATTATCATCTATTGTTATTTTTTTCAATACTATATTGCATTTTTATATTATTTTCTACAAATTGCACAATTATCATTATACCGTTCAGTAATTATCACACAGATTCAAAATATAATTTCTGAAACATTTCATCATTCTTTCATTTTTCTTTTTCAGTATTGAAAAAATAACTGAAATATTCTATAATAATAATGCTTATATTTCTTTTTAAACCAATCATATCTATCAAATAAACTGGGAGGAATACACGTTATATATGTATAATACGTGTTGAATAGAGTATGAAAAAACATAAACCTACAATCGCGGCCATTGCCAATGAAGCAAATGTTTCTCCGGCAACGGTATCACGTGTAATCAATCATAGAAATCTGGTAAATGAAAGCACTATACAACAAGTAGAAGACGCAATGCTGCGTTTAGGCATTGCAGTAAATGAAAAAAAGAAGATTAACAATGAGAAAAAAGTTATTCTTTTTAGTCGAGAAACCGGAAACACAACATTTTATGATCAAATATGTAAAGGGATTTTAAAATCCACACAGGCAAATGGATATCATTTAATTGTTAATTACGATAGCATTAATCGCGGAAATATCGGAGATTTTATTATGCTATTAAAACGTGCAAATGTTTCCGGATTGATCTTATCCAGTTTTTTATCAGAAGATTTATTAGATGCCTTAAATGCTGTTGTTCCAATTGTTCAATGCTGTGAATTTAATGAAAATTCATCTATTCCTTATGTTAGCATCGATGATTACAATGCATCAAGACAAGCCACCAGATATCTTATTACTTCTGGACGAAATAAAATCGCATTTATTAATGGTCCACAAAATCAGCATTATGCAAAAGAACGATTGCGTGGGTTCTTAGATACTATTTACGAAGACGGAATCTCTATTCCTTCTTCATGGATTGCACATGTTCCATCTATTGATTATAACTTAGCCTATACAATTATCTGTCAGATATTGAATTCAGACATTCGCCCAAATGCTTTTTTTGCTGTATCTGACATATTAGCAGCTGCTGCAATTAATGCCTGTAACCGTTTTCATTTGCGTGTCCCTGAAGATGTCATGGTTATGGGATTTGACAATGTTGATATCTGCACTATGATTCGTCCTTCAATCACAACAGTAAGTCAGCCTAAATTTCAACTTGGTTATACTGCCAGCGAAATTTTAATTGACTTACTCCATAATTCCAATACGAATGCCAGGAATCTTCTCTTATCAACAGAACTAATCATACGTGAATCGGCCACTTCTCTTGGGAATGAAATTGCTTCTCCGACTTCTAAAACATAAAAACAGCTGTATCAAAGTATCGAACTTACGCTGACAGACTACGCACTTTTTTCATGACAAATATTGTATTTTAATAAAATAAAAACGAGCAGCAGGTAAACTGAATTTCCGTTTACTTGCTACTCGTTTGTTGCAATTATATTTCCTGTTATTCAAACAGTCAGACAAAATTTTTATTGGCAGTTGTCTGTAGTGTACTCAATAATCGTTTCACACACTTCTTTTTTGGGGTTTTCCAATAGCAGCTCCCAGTTCCATATATAACAAATTTTCTACTATCTGGAAATACCTTGCATCCGTTGCAGTACACTTTTTCCCCCTGTGCAAGTCTTTTCTGTTTCCGCTGATAAATCATTTTTATGATAGCAACTAATGCTTCGAGATCATTCGCTTTTACTGCTTCTTTATAATTTTGCTCTCTCATTTTTTCATTGTTTATCCATGCTGTCGAAATCTCCGGAATTCGTTTGATCAGATTCCACGCTTCTTTTGTCAGACATAATCTCAATCTTAAATCTGAATTTGAAACTAGAACATATATTTTATCCTTTTCATCTTCATGAACTTCCTGAAAAAGTAACACTCAAATTGCCCTTTTTTCATCAAAACAGTCCAAAATCTAATTTATTTCACCCTCTGAACAGATAAATGCCATGATCTCTTTGTATTCTTTCCCACTGTATCTACATAATATCCGCGACACCAGAAATGTCTGTTTCCATACTTGTACTTTAAATTTGCATGCTTTTCAAATATCATTAGCGAGCTTTTTCCTTTTAAGTATCCCACTATTTCTGATACAGAATATTTAGGCAGAATCCTTACCAGCATATGGATATGATTACTACAGCATTCTGCCTCAATTATTTCTATTCCTTTTCTTCTACATAAGGTTCCCAGTATTTGTCCTACATCTGCTTTAATGTCTTTATAAATTACCTGGCGCCGATATTTTGGTGCAAAAACGATGTGATACTTGCATTCCCATTTAGGTCAGTTTACAAGGAACTACACGCAGACCGTGAAA
>UMEP01055099.1_pt1 | contig 10130 bp, 10 predicted proteins | sample 1964771 | NCBI WGS metagenome assembly UMEP01 (sample SAMEA4836022, study PRJEB28245) | human gut metagenome | biome: gut microbiome; material: fecal sample | place: Denmark | collected 2008 | reverse complement strand
CGGCTTTGGTAGCCACTATGGCAACAGCTCCACCCAGCCGACCACAAGAAGCGGCGGATTTGGCTCCGCATATTCCGGCGGAAATGCGACGAAAAACACTGTAAAGCAAACAGTCTTTACAATAAATTCTGCCGTAAAACCGGCAGCTTCCGGTTCAAAGCACTATGAGCCGGGCGACATCGTGGAGCACAAAGTATTTGGCCGCGGCACGGTGCTGAAAGTAAAGCCCGCTGCCGGGGATCAGATCGTAGAGATCAACTTTGAAAAAGTGGGCATCAAGAAAACGATGGCCAATTTTGCGCCCCTGACCAAGATTACGGAGGAAGAATGACCCTATGATGACTGTTCGTTTGATCGCCCACACCCCGGAACCGGAAAAGGTGGTGGCGGCTGCCGCAAAGCTTTGCTATTCCGACGCCCACATCACCGACCTTCTGGACGGGCTGGACGAGGAAAAAACTGCAAAATTCCTGACCATGCTCAGCGACCTTGGCCATGCCAGTCCCATCGAGCACGCCAGCTTTACCTTTGGCATCGAGGGGGTCAGCCGCACTCTGCTTGCCCAGATCACCCGGCACCGCATCGCATCCTTCAGCGTGCAGAGCCAGCGCTATGTGCGTCTGGATGATTTTCGCTATGTGACGCCCCCGGAGATCGAGGCTATCCCGGAAGCAAAGGCGGCTTTCCTTGCCAGCATGGAGGAGGACGCCCAGCGTTATCTCGACCTTGCCCACAAGCTGGAGGAGGGGCACACCGCCCGCCTGATGGCTGAGGGAATGCCGGAAAAGCAAGCCCGCGCCAAGGCTTCTAAACAGGCCAACGAGGACGCCCGCTTTGTGTTGCCCAACGCCTGCGAGACCAAAATGGTGGTCACCATGAACGCCCGCAGCCTGATGAACTTCTTCCAGCTGCGCTGCTGCAACCGCGCCCAGTGGGAGATCCGGGAACTGGCTGAAAAGATGTTCACGCTGGTGTACCCGGTGGCACCCCATATCTTTGCCAAGGCCGGCCCCGCCTGCCTGTGCGGCCCCTGCCCGGAGGGCAAGATGTGCTGCGGCAAGACCGCCGAGGTGCGCGCAAAATATGCCGCCATTAAAGAAGGTGCCGCCGTATGAGCAAGGGCAAACTGATTGTGCTGGAAGGGCTGGACGGAAGCGGCAAGGCCACACAGGCAAAGCTGCTGGCAGAGCATCTCGCCGCGCAGGGTGTGCCGGTACAAAAGATCACCTTCCCGGACTATGCCAGTGATTCCAGCGCACTGGTCAAGATGTATCTGGCCGGACAGTTCGGCCAGCACCCGGACGATGTAAACGCCTATGCGGCTTCCAGCTTTTACGCGGTGGACCGCTATGCCAGCTATAAAACCAGCTGGGGCAGCTTTTATGAGCAGGGCGGTGTGATCATCGCCGACCGCTACACCACCTCCAACGCGGTGCACCAGTGCTCGAAGCTTCCGCAGGAGCAGTGGGAGGAATATCTGCACTGGCTGTTTGATTACGAGTTCCGTCTGCTGGGACTGCCCGCACCGGACAGGGTCATCTATTTGCAGGTAGACCCGGCGGTCAGCCAGCGGCTGATGACCCAGCGCTACCACGGCGACGAGAGCAAAAAGGACGTGCACGAAAAGGATACGGCTTATCTGGCGCGCAGCCGCGCTGCTGCCGAGTTCTGCGCCCGGCATCTTGGCTGGGATACCGTGCACTGCACCAGCGGGGACGCCATGCGCAGCATTGAAGATATCCAGCAAGAGGTACAGCAGCTTGCTCGGAAAACACTGGGCTGAACGATAAAATATGATAAGAGGGGGCATCCTGAACGATGTATCGTCTGATGCAGCCGTCCGATGAGGCGGCAGTGCTGGCTTTGTGGCAGAGCCAGCATCATGATACCGAAGATTTTGCAAAAATGGTACTGGAACGCTTTGCCGGTATGCAGAACATTTATGTGGCCGATGAAAACGACGCCATCGTGGCGGCTGCGCTGGCTGTGCCGGTCACCCTGCAGGGGCGCACGGGCAATTACCTGTGCCTGTGCGGCGAGGGCAGTCTGCTGCTGGCGGGTCTGCTGGATACCCTGTGCGCCCACCAAAAGCTGCGGGGCGCAGGCTTCACCGTGACAGTCCCGGCAGACGCGGCACAGGCCGCTCTGCTGCAGGATAAAGGCTTTGCAAAGGCTTTTGCCCTGCGTTGCCTGCCTCGTGAGGTGAGCCGCAACCTGTGGAGCCAGGCGGAATTTGACACGGTAACGGCCAAAAAGCTGTGCGAGCTGCGGGAACAGTTCTGGAAGGATACCGTGCAGCTGAGCCCGGAACGCATGGCGGTGGTGTTGCAGGAGCTGTACGCCCGGGGCGCTACCATCGTGTCCAACGAACATGGCTACGGCATCTACTTCCGCAAGGAGGATACCCTGTATTTTGTGGAGATGATGGCCGACAGCGACCGCGCCGCCGAGATCCTGATGGAAGCCGCCCGCGAGAAGGAAGTCATCGTGGAAAAGGCGGTCATCACGGTAGGCGCTGCCCAGCCGCTGTTTCTGGGCGAGGGCACCCGGCAGGAATACGGCATGATCCGCTTTGACGCAGAGCCTTTTGACGTAAGCGAAAGCTATCTGCGTCTGATGCTGGAAAACTGAAAAAAGGAAGGTGCGTATGGCACACAACGATACACACGCAGCTCGCAAAAAGGGCGGCGCAGGCAAAATTCTGCTGGTAGTGCTTCTGCTGCTTCTTCTGGCAGTAGGTGCAGCGGTGCGGTTTGCCTACAATGAGATCCACGGCAATGGTGCACCCGGCAGCACAGAGGTGACCGTAAGCATCCCGCAGGGCAGCGGCGTAGCGGCGATCGCCAACAAGCTGAAGGAGGCGGGAGTCATCCGCTCTGCCTACCTGTTTCGCTGGTATGTGGGACAAAAGGGCGCTGCCGCAAAGCTGCAGTACGGCGATTTTGTCTTGCAGACCAGTGCGATTTCCTACGACGCGATCATTGCCACCCTTTCCCAGTACGCCAAGGCAGAAACGGTGCGGGTGACCATCCCGGAGGGCACCACGGCCATTGCCATCGCCCAAAAGATGGAATCCGCCGGTCTGTGCACCGCCGAGGAGTTTTTGAAGGAAGCCAACGAGGGCGATTTCAGCGCTTATACCTTCTGGCAGTATGTCCCGGAGGATAAGGAGGCCCCGAACCGCTTTATGAAGTGTGAGGGCTATCTTTTCCCGGAGACCTACGAGTTTTTGAAGGATGATACGGTGCATAACTATGTAGCTACCTTCTACGCCCAGTTCGATGCACAATTTACCAAGGAAATGTACGCAGCGCTCAAAAAGCAGGGAATGACCCTGCCGGAGCTTGTCACCCTTGCCTCCTTTGTGCAGGAGGAAGCGGGCAACAGTCAGGACTCCAACGTGGCGCAGGTGTTCCGCAATCGTCTGGCAGAGGGCTCGCCCTACCCCCGGCTGCAAAGCAACACCTCCAGCCATGTCCAGAGCGACGCCGACAACAACTATCTCTGGAACTGGGTCGCGCCCTACTACGGCGGCTGGGACAATATCCCGGAAAATATCCTTGCAGCATACGACACTTACAGCTGCACCGGTTTGCCCGCAGGCCCCATCTCGAACCCCGGCCTTGCCGCCATCAAGGCAGCGCTGGAGCCGCAGCCCGATGAGGAAGCCAAGGACGCTTACTTCTTTGTGACCGACCTCAAGGGCAATTACTACTACGCCCACACGCTGGCAGAGCACAATGCCAACTGCAAAACTGCCGCAGCTGTGAACAAAAGCCTGAAAAACTGAGGAAAGGCCGCTGCACCGTTTTTTGTGCGGCGGCCCCTTTCCGGTCAGAAAACTGTGATACATAAGAGAGGAACCTACAATGTTACAGATCCCGGAACTGCTTGCCCCGGCGGGCGATGCGGAACGTCTGCGTTATGCCATCAACTACGGTGCCGATGCCGTTTACTGCGGCCTGCCGGAGTTTGGTATGCGCTCGGCTCCGGCCAATTTCACCCCGGAGCAACTGACGGAAAGCGTCATCTACGCCCATGCCCGCGGCCGCAAGGTCTACCTGACCATGAACACCCTGCCCACCAACGAGGAGGCCGACCGCCTACCGGAGGCTATCAAGGAAGCCGCCAAGGCCGGTGTGGATGCCTTTATTGTGGCAGATCTCGGTGTGCTGGACGCCTGCAAGACCTTTGCCCCGGACATTGACGTGCATCTTTCCACCCAGACCGGCATCACCAACTGGGCAGCCGCCCGCGCCGCCTACAAAATGGGCGCAAAGCGGGTGGTGCTGGCACGGGAGATGACCTTGCAGGATATTGCCATCCTGCGCGATAAGACCCCGCCGGAGCTGGAGATCGAAGCCTTTGTGCACGGTGCGATGTGCATGAGCGTGTCCGGTCGGTGTCTGTTGTCCAACTATATGGCCGGGCGCGACGCCAACCGCGGCCAGTGCGCCCAGCCCTGCCGCTGGAAGTATTACCTGAGCGAGGAGACCCGCCCCGGCCAGCTGTACGAGATCGGCGAAAACGAGAACGGCAGCTACATCCTTAACGCCAACGATCTGTGCACCGCGCCCTTCATTGACCTGATCTGCAAGGCGGGCGTGGACAGCCTGAAGATCGAAGGCCGTGCCAAGACCTTCTACTATGTGGCCAGCGTTACCGCTGCCTACCGCAAGGCACTGGACGCCTATCTGGCCGACCCGGCAAACGATAACTTTGAACTGCCGCCGGAGGTGTACGCAGAGCTTACCCGCACCAGCCACCGTCACTATTCTCCCGGCTTCTATTTTGGCCGCGAGCAGGCCAAACAGGCCACCGACAGCGCCACCTACATCCGCGAGTGGGAGTTCGTGGGCACGGTGGACAGCTGGGAAAACGGCATCGCCCACTGCCAGCAGCGCGGCAAATGGAGCCTTGGAGATACGCTGGAGGCGCTGTGCCCGGACGGACGCAGCATCCCGCTTACCCCGGAATGGATCGAAAACGAAGCAGGGGAGCGGGTGGAAAGCACTCCTCACGCCATGGAAAAATACACCATGCCCACCCCGGAGCTGCCGCCCATGAGCCTGCTGCGCCGGAAAACGGTGTAACAGCGTGACAAAAAGGAAGGAAAGCGCTGTGAAGCAAAATAGCGTCTCTGCCCGCTACGCCCTTCTGGACGAGCTGCGTGGGCTGGATCTGGTCAGTATGATGCTCTATCACGGCTGCTGGGATCTGGTCAATCTCTTCGGCATTCAGGCCGACTGGTATTATGGTCTGCCCGGGCATCTGTGGCAGCAGAGCATCTGTTGGGTGTTCATTCTGCTGTCCGGCTTCTGCGCGCAGCTGGGGCATCATACCCTGCGCCGGGGCGCACAGGTGTTTGGGGCAGGGGCGCTTGTCACGGCGGTCACGCTGCTTTTTATGCCGGAGGACAGGGTCGTTTTTGGTGTGCTGACCCTGCTGGGTAGCGCCATGCTGCTGACCGGCCTTTTGGAAAAGCCGCTGCGGCGCATTCCACCCGCAGCAGGGTTTGCTATCTCCGCAGTGCTGTTCGCCCTTACCCGCAATGTTTCGGCAGGCTATCTGGGTTTTGGTAGTCTGCGCCTCTGGCTGCCGCAGACACTGTATGCAAACTACGTTACAGCGTACGTTGGCTTTTATCCGTGGTGGTTCTATTCTACGGATTATTTTGCCCTTCTGCCGTGGCTGTTTCTGTTCTGGGCAGGGTACTTTCTCTACGGCATTGTAGGGCGGCAGCGCATGGAGCCCTTGCGTTGCTCGGTCTGCCCGCCGCTGGGCTGGCTTGGGCGGCACTCGCTGCTGTTGTATCTGCTGCATCAGCCGGTCATCTACGGAGTGCTGTTGGTGGTTTTTCGCGTATTAGGCGGCTGAAACACACGCTTCATGCACTTTTGAGCAAGGCGGCATTGTTGCACCGTGCAAACATTGCGCTAATGCCTTGACAAGCGGAGCAGGGCTGTGGTATCCTGTTGATGGTTAGAAAATACTAACTACAGAATGCGTCATGAAACACGGACGCATTTTCACAGAACATGAAGTTATTCTAAACTAACTACGCAGAGAAAGAGGTAGAGTTTTATGAGCAAAGTAGCAATCGTATTTTGGAGCGCAACCGGCAACACCGAGACCATGGCAAACTGCATCGCCGAGGGCGCAGGTGCTAACGGCACCATCGTGCTCTGCACCGAGATGACCCCCGCAAAGTTGGCAGAGTTTGACGTGGTGGCCTTTGGCTGCCCGGCTATGGGTGCAGAGCAGCTGGAAGAGAGCGAGTTCGAGCCTATGTTTGCTGCACTGGAAGGCTCGCTGAACGGCAAAAAGATCGCACTGTTCGGCTCCTACGGCTGGGGTGACGGTCAGTGGATGCGCGACTGGGCACAGCGCGCACAGGATGACGGCGCACAGCTGTTCAGCGAGGAAGGCCTCATTTGCAACGAAACCCCCGATGATGACGTGCAGGCTGCCTGCCGTAAGCTGGGCGCAGATTTGGCTGCTTGGTAAAACCCATGTATAAACTCTTGCTCCATAGGGCAACCTATGGACAAAGAGGTGATAAACATGGAAAACATCGGCGTGACCTGTGATGTCTGCGCGTGCTGCCACAACGTGGACGGCTGCAAATGTGATCTGCCGCAGATCAAGGTGACGGAGCAGTGCAGCTGCACCACCCAGCAGGTGGAGACCCCGCACTACTGCCAGAGCTACGAGGAAAAGTAAGTTCCCCACCAACGCACAGCAGCCCCTGCCGGAGAAACCTTTCCGGCAGGGGCTGCTGTTTGTTATATGAACATTCAGCGCAGCGCCACGTTACAGGTGGCAAGGCTGCGGATCAGCGTACCAACGCTGTCCTTCATCTGGATGCCGGCAAAGCCCAGCGCAAAGGCGGCCTGCACGTTTTCCAGTCTGTCGTCGATAAATATGCATTCGCTGGCCTTCAGCTGATACTTTTTCAACAAAGCCTTGTAGATCTGCGGGTCAGGCTTATTCACCTGTACCTCGCAGGAGGCTACACCGCCGTCAAACTGAGCCAGTACGCCGCGCTCGGTCAGCAGCTCCAGCACATCCTGCGGGATGTTGCTCAGGTAATACACGCAATAGCCGTGGTTCTTCAGCCGCCGCACCAGCTCCAGCATCCGCAGACGCGGGCGCAGAATGTGCATCCAGTCGTCCAGAACGCCCTGCACCTCAAAGGCACAGCCCTCGGCACGGGCGTGCTCCAGCATCCGCTGGTTGCCGTCATAGCGGGAAAGCTTGCCTGCGTCCAGCAACTGCCACTCCTCGCTGCCAAAGGTCAAATCGTAGACCTTTTCCTCCATTTCGGCGTTGCACAGCCGGTCTACCAAGTAGGCTTTGGGGTCAAAATCCACCAGTACACCGCCGATATCAAAAATAATACTTTTATACATAAATACTGCCTCGCTTGTATTGGATGTTTTCCAGATATTTTCCATAGTATACCACAACCGGGCGGGTGCTTTCCACCCCTTTGGCATAGAAAATGCCGCCCCGGCGTATGCTGTGACAGAAAGGGGAGAGCGCCGTGACGATCCGGGAACTTTGTGAGAAGGAGGTCGTTCAGCTGGAGCAGGGGGTGTGCCTTGGCCGCGCGGACGATCTGGAGCTTGACCCCGCAACGGCGCAGCTGCAAAGCTTGATTTTGCTGGGCAGACCGCGGCTTTTTGGCCTGCTGGGCCGGGACGAGAGCCTGACCATCCCGTGGCAGGAGATCGAGACCATCGGCACAGATGCCATTCTGGTGCACACTGCCGTGCCAAAAGCACCGGCAGCACCTCACGGCTTCTGGCAGCAGCTGCGGGCAAAGCTTGGTCTGTGAAAAATAGGGGAATATTTTGAAAAATAAAACTGTAATTTTTGTAAAATCATGAATGGACATTTTCAGCAAAGTGACTATAATAGGCACGAAAGGCTTGTGCAAATAGCAAAGCCACTTTGGAAATAGGGTTCGGGACGTGGAAAGGGATATCGACTATGAAAACATCCAAACCGCTGTTGACCCTGCGGATGCTCTTCCCGGCGGCAGCTTCCTTTATCGTGCTGCTGCTGGGTGAGTGGATTGCGCGCGGGTCACTGACCGCTGATACCTTTATCAGCTTTATTTTCCCCCATTTCGGGGCATATCTGCTGGCATGGCTGCTGCTGTTTCTGGTGTGGGAGCTGCTGGACTGGGTGCTGCGCATCCCGCCGCTTGCTACGCTGGGCATGGCCGTTTTGGGCTGTGCGCCCTGCGCAGTAAACTTCTATACCATGCAGCTGCGGGGTGAACCCTTTCTGCCGTGGGACCTGATGCAGGTGTCCGAAGCCGCCGGTGTAGCCTCGGCTGCCGGGCTCAAGCTGCAGACCAGCATGGTGGTCTCCATTGTGCTGGTGCTGGCACTGACGGTGGCAAGCTTCTTTGTTTACCGCGGGCGGCTGCGCCAGCGCTGGTTGCCAAGGCTTGCGGGCACCGGTGCCTCGGCAGCGGCGCTGTGTCTGCTGATCTTCGGCGTTTATTTACAGCCTGCAGTCACGCAGGTTTTGGGCATCACGCCGGATGCGTGGATGCAGGACCGCTACTACCGTTACTACGGTGTGCTTACCGGTTTTATGACCAACCTCACCAATTTGGAGATCGCCAAGCCCGAGGGCTACTCGGAGCAGGCAGTGGACGATATTCTGGATAACGTGGCCGAGAGTGAGAAATTCTCCACCGGCCCCATGTATGCAGGCAGCTATGCCGCCACTACCCCCAAGGAGGAGCAGACAAAGCAGCCTACCATTATTTATGTAATGGATGAATCCTACTGGGATGTTTCGGAGCTGGAGCAGTACGGCATCACCTTTGATACCGATGTATCACAGAACCTTCACGCTCTGCAGCAGACCAGCGCTTACGGCAGGGCATACAGCCCCAGCTTTGGCGGCGGCACCTGTGATGTGGAGTTTGAAGCTCTGACCGGCTACTCCGTGTCCTTCCTGCCCAGCGGCAGCAAACCCTACCAGCAGCACGTCACAAAGCCCATGTTCGCCCTGCCCAATTACCTCAAGCTCAAGGGCTATCAGACCGCTGCGGTGCACTGCTTCTGGGCAAAATACTGGAGCCGCGATAAGGCCTATCCCAACCTCGGCTTCAGCGATTTTATCAGTCTGGAGGATATGCACGGCGTGACCAAGGTGCGCAAACACTACTGGACCAGCGGCCTTGTGACCGATGACTCCATGGCTGACCAGATCATTCAGCAGTATGAAAAGATGAGCACTTCCTCTGATAAGCCCATCTTCCTGCATGCAGTCACCATGCAGAACCATACCAATTATAATAGGGATAACTACCCGGACGACGAGCGGGTGCACGTCGTGTCCCATCCGGTGGGGCTCAAGAGCAGCACCGTGGGCGCGCTGGAAGATTTTGCTACCGGCATCCGGGATGCAGACGCCATGCTGGGCAAGCTGACGGCGTACTTCTCTCAGGTGGACGAGCCGGTCATTCTGGTGTTCTGGGGCGACCACTATAACCCCATCGATTCCAATTACGATGTCTACACCACCACCGGCTACGCAAGCGGCTCCAGCACCGACCCCCGTCTGCACCAGACCACGCTGCTGATGTGGTCGAATTACAGCCAGCAGCAGGTGGACTTTGGCACCATTGCCGCTTACGATATCTCCCCGGTGATGATGGAGCTGTTCGGGCTGGAGCAGCCGCTGTACTTCCAGTTCCTCAACCGGCAGCTGCGGGTTGCCAGCCGCAGCTGCACCCGCGGCACCACCATGAATCTGGATGGTACCACCACCCAGCAGCCCACGGAGTTCCAGCAGCGCTGGACAAACGAGCACTGGATGCTGCAATACGACCTGATGTTCGGCAAGGGATACGCCCTCAACCGTATGGGTGTTGCAGGTTTGAGCGGGATGAATACGGGCAAATAAGAGAAAAAGTAAGCATTTCTTTATACAAAACAGAGAAAACCACTTGCAACCGCATTCTTTTTGTGCTATTATAACAAAGCATTACACACGCATCACTATGCCCTTTTGTGCCCTTTTGGGTTGAGGGCAGTCCGCCGGTACCCGATGTACCGTGCAGATCACGGTGTGCGGAGGCAAAACAATATCTGGAGGTATTT
>UMEP01078836.1_pt1 | contig 10195 bp, 9 predicted proteins | sample 1964771 | NCBI WGS metagenome assembly UMEP01 (sample SAMEA4836022, study PRJEB28245) | human gut metagenome | biome: gut microbiome; material: fecal sample | place: Denmark | collected 2008 | reverse complement strand
TCCAGCCACTTGGTCGGTGCGGGGGCATCGGGCTGGTATTCTACCGGGAGCCGGTTCAGGCAGAGTTCCTTCTCCGGCACAAAGCCGCGCTCGTCCAGAAAATACGTTCCGTTCTGGAGATGAATCCGGTCGAGTTGGGGCTTCCAGTCTGCGGTGTAGGTTTCAATGCGGAGTGCGTCCAGAACCTGCTTTTCCTTCTTGGCAAGGTTGTTGAGCACAAAGTCACGGAGGTCGCTGTGGACTTCGTAGAGCAGTGCGTCCTCGTCAACCTCGCCGTTCTGGTCGAACAGCTTCTGTTTCAGGCACATCATGGGGTGTTTTTCTAAAAGATACTGGCAGTAAGCGGATTCGCGCACCTTGCCCTTGCTGTCTACCCAAGGGCATTCGCTTTCTTCCTCTTCTTCCAGTTTGTCCTCATCACGCCAGTCTTCGTTCTTCTTTTTCCAATCGCTCATAGAATCCCTCCCAATACTTCCGTAGTTCGTTTTCGATCTGCGGGGCGGGAAGCACAGAGCAGTCCAGAAGATACTTCACATAGTCCGTATTCTTCAAGGCTTCAAGGAAGCAGGGGTGTAGTTCTTCTGTGGGTGACTGCGGCGCATACCGTACCCGCCAGCGTTGCAGACAGCGGTAATACTCCAGCAGCCTTTGCCGGACGGTGGGCGGACTGCGGTTTGCAATCCGTACCCTGCCGCCCGCTTGGGCAATGCCGAAATCTTCCGTCAACTTTTCCACCGCCTTGCGGGGAGAAAGTTGAAAAAGTCTGCCAACAAAATCAATCACATCGCCATCGGCCTGACAAGCGAAACAGTGAAAACGGCTGTCCACCTTCATACTGGGGTGTTTATCCCCATGAAAGGGACAGCACATCATGCCGTTCCGGTTTACGGTGAAGCCGTACAGCTCCGCCGCCTGCCGGGTCGAGATGGCATTCTTTACGTCTGAAAAGACAGAGGTGTTACCCTCCGTCCGAATGGGTGGGGTACAGGCGAAAGGTCGAAGCCCGATAAAGGGTGTGAGTGAGGTTCGGGTCTACACATCTATCGGTCAGAGTTTCGTTCATTTGACCTCCTGCTTGGGGCGGTGTGGCTGCGCTCTTCCTTGCGGAAGAAGGCTTCCACATTCTGCTGTGCATTGCGAAGTTCGCGCAGCTCCTGCTGTGCTTGCTTGTAATGCTGGTAGAATCCGTTTTTCTCCGAGGAAAGGGTCTGGTATTCGGCATCCAGTTTGTCAGTGTCGGGCAGGTCGGATACGGTTTTGATTCCGTTGGCCTTGAAATAGGCGCGTGCCGCCTGATAAACAGTCAGCTCTGCGCGGTGCTGCTCCTTGAACTTTGCGGGGTTCCGCACAGTCTGGAGTTTCTGCGCAAGAGGCTTGTACTGCCGATACACGGAAAGATGCCCGCGCAGTTCCTTAATGGAATCCATGCGGGCATCCATATCTTTGACCACCGCCAGAGCATCGTCATACTGCGTTTGCAGTTCGGCAATGCGCTGGTGCAGGGCATCTTCACTGAGCAGCTTCTTCTCCTGCAGGAGACACAAGGTCTGCGACCAGCGTTTGAGGTTGAACTTTTTCGCCCAACGCTCATAGCCGATGCCCTTGCCCGCAGCAACTTTTGCCTGAATGTCAACCAGTTTCCTGATTTTATCCGGCTTCTTCTCGCTGCTGGGCTGGATGGTCGGGGTGAGCCTGATGTTTTGGGAGAGGGCGGTGAGCACCTGCTCTTTTTCCAACTTCTTGCTCAATTTTTTCGCGGTGATGAACTTTGTCCGACCGGGCGGACAGTAGCTTAATCGCCCACGGCTCTCTTTCACGGCAACGCAGTGTTCCTGCATGAGCAATGCAGAAAATTCCTCGAAGGTGGTGGCTTTGTTCAGCACAGAGTAGATCTGTCGGCGCAGCTTTTCCAGTTCCGTCTGGTAAACGGTCTGGGTCGGCTGCTGCCCTTCAGCGGCAAGTTTCGCGTTTGCATGGTCGAGGCGGCGTTGTCCGCGCCGCTGCGCCCAATACTCGCGCTCAGAAACATGGTCGCCTTGGGCTTCCAGCAGATTGATCTGGTTCAGGTCGGCGCGCTCGCACATCTCCATGACTGCGACACGAAGGTGCCGAAGCATGACAGAAGTGCAGCGGTGCTTCTTGCCCGCTTCCCAGTCGCACGGCTTGTCCATGAAGGGCTGCCGTTCCACGGTACGGACGCGCAAGCTGCCGATGACGATGTGGACGTGAATGTTTCCAGCACTGTTGTGACCGTCCGGGTGGGTGCAGATGATGGCGGGATGACCGGGAAAGTTGTCTTTGCAGAACTGAAAGCCGAGGGCTTGCGCTCGTTCCATGGTCAGGCCGTTCTCTACTGCGTCCTTCGGGTCGAAGCTGATGATATAGTGATGGGTCTTCACATCCTCCCGCCTGCCGTTCTTGCCGTACTTGCGGTTGGCAATCAAGCAAGCCATAGCGAACGAGGATTCACCGCACTCAAGAGTGTCGAGCAGGTATGAATCTCGCAGCTTGGGTCTGCCCTGCTCGTCCAGAATGGGCAGACCGGTGTACTCATTGTGCTGAAAGGTCAGATAGCTTTCTGCGGCGGCGTAGTTAGAGTTTTTCGAGGTCAAATGCTTGATGGTTGCCATACAGTTCACCAACCGTTTCTTCGGCTTTCAGCCGAAAGTTCGTGAGTGCGGACAGCTCTTCCAGAATTTGTGCCCGGAGCTGCTCTGTGTCTTTGCCGCCAGAGTTGAAGTGCCGTGCAAGCTGGTTGAGGTTGCTGCCAACCTTGCTGCACTGGGCAGACAAGGCGGCGATCGCGGCCAGTGCGTCCTCGCCGCCCTGCGTTACCACTACGGTGTGTTTAACATTCACACCGTACAGGACGCGGCGGACAAGTGCGGACTGGGTGAGGTGGAGTTCTTTGCAGGCGTGTTCAATGCGCAGTTTTTCTTCTGCGGTCACTCTGACTTTGATGATGTGTGTCTTTCGATTTCGCGGCGTGTCGGTGCGGTTCTCTCGTGCGTGTACGTTCGGACTTTTCATTTCAGTCATATTCGACCTCCTGTGAAAATAATAAATGCCCGCTCCGGGATGGAGGGGCTATGTAAAACGACACGCCGCTTTCGCGCTGTAAGCCAGCGCGAAGCTGGAGCAGGGTTTGGGGAAGGCACTCCCCAACAAGGATGACTGAGTGGACAGAACATTTTCAAGAATTGAAAATTTGTGGCCACAGGTCGATACTTGCTTTCGCCTTTTCCGTGCAACACTGAAAATTCCAGTGAGCGAACCGCGCAGCACATTGACGAGAACGCAAGCCCAATGTGCAAAGCACACCGGTCGCCCCTGCTCTGGTCACCGTTCACACCGAACGCAGTTCCTGCCCCTGTTTTGTAGCGGCGTATTTCTCTGGCTCGCTGCTTTCAAGGCAGGTCATGGCACAGTATCGCTGTTCGGACGGCTTATGAAGGATTCAAGGTGCGTGCATCAAAATATAACTCAAGAAATTGAGATATATTTTAGCGATATAATAGCACAAGCGCGATGATACGTCAAGTGCAAAAAAGAAAAATACCGCCCACGCAGTACAAGCGATGGATTTTGTCGGGTGAATCGGCGGCAAAATGAATCGGGTGTGTTGCGGGGCGGTAAAAATCTTCATGGGGAATAAACCCACACCGTGCAGTCATTTACGGCTAACACGGCGAGATTTGCGATAGAGGGTATCATGGATTGTTGGGGGCGTCAAGATGGTTTTGCAAAATTTATTGCGGTAAAGCGGTGATAGTAGGACTTATATGATTAGTTGCGGGCATTCTTCACAAAATTCATTTTTACTATTGCACGATATGACGATTTTTTGAAGGTTGACTTGAAAGAGTATTTGAAATCTGCTATACTAACCTCGAAATTAGGATGGTGATCACCTCTTGTGGTGAGCTTGACCTGTTTGCAAATGCTGGGAGAAGTGTTTGTGGACGGGTCTATTTTTTTGGAGGAATGCAAAATGCGGATTTGCCGGATTTTGACCAACAATGCGCTTGTTGTTCTGGATGAAAAGGGTAAAGAGCAAATTGTTTGTGGCAAAGGGATTGGCTATAAAAAACGTCCTGGCGATAATGTAGATGATAAATTGGTGGAAACTGTCTACGTCAAAGAAGGTGATCAGAGCTTTGAACAAATCAGACGAACATTGGAAGCATTACCGGAAGAGTATCTTCTGCTGGCGCAGCATATCGTGGAAGCAGCTAATGTCAGTCTGAATATGAAGCTCAATCCGGTTATGGCGGTATCTTTGGCAGACCATCTCTTTTATGCCATCCAGCGTTTTCTGGAAGGAACTCCAATTGCAAATAGCCTTACATGGGAAATCAAGCGTTTTTATCAGAAAGAATATGAAGTCGGCCTGATGGCGCTGGACATGGTGGAAAGCCAATTCAAGGTGCGCCTGCCAGAGAGTGAAGCCGCCTTTATCGCTATGCATATTGCCAATGGTGAAACAGATGATTCCACAATGGAAGAAACTTTTGCCATTACAAAAATCATTGAGGATATATGTAATATCGTACGTGTGTACTTCCGTATTGAGATGGATGCAGACTCCAGCTACTATTATCGGTTTATCACACATCTAAAATACTTTGCGCGCCGAGTGCTCAGACAAGAGCAATACGAGGATAATTCCAGCACAGACTTAGCCGAAATCATTTTCGCAAAGTATGAGGAAGCCTATCGCTGCGCTTGTAAAATTGGTGACTATCTATCTCGCAAATACCACTATCAGCTGCTGGAAGAAGAACGAATGTATCTGACAATCCACATCCGGCTGGTGGTCAATAAAGGCTCCAAAATGCCGCTCGAAAAAACACCTGAGAAAGGAGGACAGAACAGTTGAGGTGTCGTGCAGCTTTTGCGCATAGAACGATAAACACATAACCCATTTGGAACGGTAAGGATGGTTACATTAAGTTGGCTTGACCTTCAATTTCAAATACAACTTAATTGGAGGAACGATACAAAATGGGTAAATACAAAGAACTGGCAGCAGATATCGTTGCCCATGTTGGTGGCAAGGAAAATGTGACGGGTCTGCGACACTGTTTTACACGACTGAGGTTCAATCTGGCAGATGATAAAAAGGCAGATACCGCCTACCTGAAAAATCGGGACGGCGTAATATCGGTCGTTAATTCTGGTGGAGAATACATGGTCGTTATCGGTGAGCACGTTCACGATGTCTATCTGGATGTGTGTGAAGTACTTGGCGTGGATGCCGGAGACAGTGGTCAAGTTAAAATTTCGGATGCATCCGCTGCTCAGAAGAAAAATCCGCTGATGCAGGTAGTCAACATCGTTATGGCGGCTATGGCTCCACTGATGAATTTGATGTGCGCTGCGGGCATTATCAAAGGCATTTTGTCGATTGCCGTTCTATGCGGGTTGCCATCAGATAGCGGTTATTATCAGCTGTTCAACGCTATTGGTGATGCGATTTTCTATTTTATGCCGATGTTGCTGGGCATGAATCTGGCTAAGAAGTTTGCAATCGATCCAGTCTTTGGATTTTTGGTAGGAGCAGCAATGCTGTATCCTACAATTCAAGGTGTAGACCTGAACCTTTTTGGCATGACGGTCAATGCCACATACACCTCTACATTCCTGCCGGTCGTTTTTACAATGGCAATTGCGATTCCTCTTTATAAATGGCTGGAAAAACGTGTATCCAAATTAGTTAAGTCCTTTATGGTTCCTGCTATTGCTTTAGCCGTGGCTGTGCCGCTGGGATTTTCTTTAGTCGGACCTGCGGCAAACATGGTCGGCAATGCTCTGAATGTCGTTCTTACGGTGATTTTTGACACAGTTCCGTTGGTGGCATTCATTATCTTTGGTGGATTGTATCAGGTTTTCGTTCTGTTTGGTATTCATGGCGCAATCTGCATGGTTCCGTTTATGGAGTTGTTACAGGGTCATCCTGTCAGAATGCTGGTATGCACTCTTATTCCATGCTTTGCCCAGACAGGTGTTGTACTTGCTGTCTGCCTTAAGACCAAAGACAAGAAGCTCAAAGATATCGCGCTGCCTGCTTTCTTCTCCGGTATTTTTGGTGTGACGGAACCCGCTATCTATGGCGTGACCCTCCCGCGCATTAAAATGTTCGTCATTGCCTGTATTGGTGCAGCAGCAGGCTCTGCGGTTGGTGCAATCACTGGCCTGACTCTGTATAGCTATGCGGGCATGGGTGTTATTGGCTTGCTGGGAATGATTAATCCTAATGGTGCAACGAATTTTGTGGGCATTATTTTGATGGTAGCCGTTGCCTTTGGTTTCAGTTTTGTGATGGCTTGGTTTACTTATAAAGATGAGGATGGCACCAGTGAAAATATTCTGACAGAACAAGGGGAAAAGAATCAAAAAAAGAGTGCCCCTCGAACTGAAAAGTCCGCAATGGCTCTTCAGAAAGTGGAAATTGCAGCTCCCCTGTCTGGCACCGTTAAGCCGCTGGGTGAATGTAGTGATGAGGCATTCTCCACCGAGGTGCTGGGCAAAGGCGTGGTCATCGTGCCGGAAAACGGCATTGTGATGGCTCCTTTTGACGGTGTGGTAGAAAATCTGTTTTCTACCCGTCATGCTATTGCCCTGACCGATAAAACAGGCTGCAATGTGCTCATTCATATCGGGATGAATACCGTAAGATTGGACGGTGAAGGATTCAAGGCCTTTGTCAAACAGGGTGATACTGTAAAAAAAGGTGATAAGTTGCTGGAAGTAGATATCAATTCCATTCATGAAAAAGGATATTCTCTGGAAACGCCTGTTCTTGTAACCAACGCCGATGATTATGCAGATGTGATAGAGATGGCTTCCGGTTCAGTAAAGGCCGGTGCTCCACTGCTTACTGCATTAAAATAAAGGGGGATACAGACGTGAGCACATTTCCAAAGGGATTTTTTTGGGGTGGCGCAACTGCTGCTAACCAGTATGAGGGTGGCTGGGATGCTGATGGCCGTGGTCCGGTTATGACGGATGTTACTACGGCAGGTACAGCAAAAACACCACGTTTGATAACCTATCAGCTTCCCAATGGTGATATTAAGGCTTGTCCACAGATGGCGATACGTCCGATTGGAGCAAAGCCAGTGGTGGCAGATGGATACTATTATCCCAATCAGCAAGCTGTGGATTTTTACCACCGCTATAAAGAAGATATTGCTTTATTGGCAGAGATGGGCTATACGATGTTCCGTATGTCCATCAGCTGGAGCCGTATTTATCCCAAAGGAACCGAGGAGAAACCCAATCAGGCAGGTTTGGAGTTCTACCATAAAGTTTTTGCTGAACTGAAAAAATACAATATCGAGCCACTTGTAACGATTTGCCATAACGATACTCCTCTGTATATTGAAGAAGAGTTGGGCGGTTGGGAAAACCGCAATACGATCGCGTTATTCGATAAGTATGCAAAGACAATTCTGGACGAGTACAAAAATGAAGTCAAATACTGGCTGACCTTTAACGAAATCAATTGTCCGTTGCTGCTATTGAAAGTCATTCCTGATTGTCCAAAGGAACTGGCTGCATCGGCCTATATTAAGCTGCACCACCAGTTTATAGCCAGTGCCCATGCAGTGCAGTATGCCCATACTGTAAGCCCTAACTATAAAGTAGGCTGCATGAGTGCCGGTGGCTGTAATTATCCGTTGACCTGTGACCCGAAGGATCAGCTTTTCACACAGCAGGATCGGCAAATGATGAATTACTATTGCGGTGACGTGATGGTACGAGGTGCTTACCCGTTTTTTGCCAAGCGTCTATGGGATGCTGATGGTGTGACGTTGGATATTACAGAGCAGGACAAATCTGACTTGCTGGCAGGCAAGGTGGATTTTTATAGTTTCAGCTATTATTCCACCAGCTGTGTTACTACCCATAAAAATGTGGAAATGGATGGAGCAGGAAATTTGACACTTGGGGCAAAGAACCCTTACATCCATTATTCTGACTGGGGTTGGGGCATGGATCCGGACGGTTTGCGCTATTATTTGAACGAGGTCTATGGCCGCTATCAGGTGCCGTTGATGGTTGTGGAAAATGGTCTGGGTGCTGTGGATACGCTGGAACCGGATGGCACCGTGCATGACCCATACCGCATTGATTATCTGCGTGGCCATATTCAAGCCATGAAAAAGGCTATCAACGAGGATGGCGTAGACCTGCGTGCTTATACGCCGTGGGGCTGCATTGATTTGATTTCGGCTTCCACAGGCGAGATGAAAAAACGCTATGGTTTTGTGTATGTGGACTTGGACAGTGAAGGTAACGGCACCCGTGATCGTTACCGTAAGGACAGTTTCTACTGGTATAAAAAAGTCATTGCTTCCAATGGTGAAGATTTGACCTGACCGGTTCAGTTTGTAAGAAGGAAATGAAGAAGGAATGGCCACCTGCCGTACTAGCCAGTGCAGTAGGTGGCCATTTGCTATAATATGCAAATATTTTTCCTTGCAATGTTACATCGATGATGTATAATACCCTTAGAGGATAGCGGCATGACCAGCTATCGGTGGCGTTGAAGCAGTGGACTGGTTCGGCATCAGCCGATTGTGGAGCCAAACTATGGGTTGAGCGAAAACCACAAGCCGAATAGATTCGATGAATCGAAAGAAAACGCAAAATGCCCGCTCACCGTGGAGAGAAACCTCCACAGGTGGGCGGGCATTCTTTTGTTATTCAGGTAAGACAAGATAACTATATTCATCGGGAAGAACAATCTTTCCCCATTCTACCTTCTTGGCAGTGAACACAATCTCCGAATACTGCTCCTCGCTGCGGCTCTTGCGATATGTAGCAATAATTCGGTCAGCAGCCTTTACCTTGGTTCGGATGTCGCCTTCCAGCACTGTGTTGGGAACGAAACGACCTTCACCGCCATCCCGGACAAACCCCATGCAGGCACTGAGGGATCCAGCGATTTTGTCAGTGTACAGCTTAGGCTGGCTCATGTTGTAATCGCCCAGCATTTTTGCGGAGAGGTTCTTCTTCATCAGGCTGGGCAGAACCCGCATTTTCATTTCGGTGGTTCCATCTGTGGAAAACTCGAAGTCTGCTTCGGTCAGACGCTTGTCATAGCACAGATTGAAAAAGTGCCGAGCGTTGATGCCGGGTTTCCGCAGCTTGAAGCCTGTCATGTGCAGGAAGTTGCCAATATCAAACGTAACTTCCAGACAATGAACATTCTTGTGCTTGTCGGTGGTGATGAACAGCAGGCTTCTGTCCACCAGATTTTCTTTGTACAATGGCGCACAGGAAAAAACGATGGACAATGCTTCCTTTTTCGTCATGGTTGATTCTGCGCTCCTTTGCATTTTTACAAAATAAAAGGGACACCTACAACACCGTGGTGCTGTCCGATGTCCCTTGCGACTGATTTTATCGTTGTCCGCCAACCTCAGGCCCCTATGTCCTGCATCGCTTTCGGGTTTTATCGCTGCCCGCCAGCCTCAGGCCCTTACGTCCTGCATCAGATCGGATTTTAGGTGTCAGCCACACCAGCGGAGTGACGTCCGCTTTCCTATCTATATTATATTCGATTTGGGCGCAAATAGCAATGGCCTTTGTAAAGATGATTCTTTAATTTTTTGCGAACAGCTGCTGAATCATCAATCTTCCAGTCTGCCATGGTCGCAGCCGAGGGAAAGATAATGCCCCATCTCCCCACCCAGCACAAGCTGGGCGTACTCCAAGGGCTTGTTGTAGAGCAGCCAATCCAGTTCCGCCCGCTGTGCCGGGGTATCGCCATACTCGTCTTCGATAGCGGTGCAGTCGATGGCAACGGTGGAGCCATCTGCGAACCGGGCTTCTACCCGGTTGGTGTCCATATTGAAGCGGCAGGAAAGTAGTTTGTTCATGGGAAACCTCATTTCTATACTAAAAGGTGTCTATTCGGATGTCCTAAACCCTGCCATAAAACCGATGATTGATTTGTCCATTGGGCTTCGTTTTGCCCGTCTGCACATTTTTGCACACTTTTTGCACACCTGAACTACTGGATAACCGTTGCAAAGCATTACACTGTATGCAAATAATGCAGAGAATTACAATAATAAAATAACGATGATAAATAAAATATAACGATTCTGCGCAAATTCGGAAATTGACAAATGATGCACCTCGGATTCTTTTAATCAGAGGGCCAGGGATTCGAGTTCCCTCG
>UMEP01036195.1_pt1 | contig 10237 bp, 11 predicted proteins | sample 1964771 | NCBI WGS metagenome assembly UMEP01 (sample SAMEA4836022, study PRJEB28245) | human gut metagenome | biome: gut microbiome; material: fecal sample | place: Denmark | collected 2008 | reverse complement strand
TGGCAAGGTTGCGCTTTACCAACTAAGCTATGTCCGCATGTCTCCAGCAGATTCACTGCGTGAGCACGAGTATCTACTATAACCACATTCGTGTAATTTGCAAGTCAGCGTGTCGCGGTTTGGTTTATTCGTATTCACCGATGGCTGAAGCGCGTGTCACACCACCCGTTTTCGGTATACATTAAAAGCATGTGTGAGGAGAGCGCAATGCCCAAGACGATACTTATCGCCGCATTCGAAGGATGGAACGATGCAAGCCAAGCGGCCACGAACGTCGTCCGTCATTTGGTGTCCCGGTATGAGTCGCAGGAAGTGCGCCATATTGACAACGAAGGTTTCTACGACTATCAGGTGGCCCGGCCCATGATCTGCTCCGTGCAGGGGCGTAAGCGCATCATCTGGCCGCAAACGACTTTCTATGACATTGCCGTCTCCCCCATGCTGCACCTGCTTGCGCAGATCGCACCCGAACCCAATTACCGGTGGGAGGAATACTGCAGGCAGACGCTACGTGTCGCAGAAGACTATGACGTAAGTGATGTCATCACGCTTGGCTCCATGTTCGATGAATGCCCGCACACACGGCCATTGCCGCTTGACATCTCCAAAAGCGGTTGCGAATGCGAATCCGACAGGGAATACAACGGTCCGGTGGGCATCCCCAACATCCTTGACGCCTTCGCCGCCGAAGCGGGCTTTCCGACAACATCCATATGGGTATCCGTACCGCATTACTGTGCCAATACCGAATGCATGCAAGGCACTTTGGAGCTGCTGCGCGCCTTGTCTTTAATAATCGAGTATCCGCTTATTGAAGGAGATTTGACCAGAAAGGCCATGCAATGGCGTTCCGACGCCGATGGATTGGTGTCAGACATGCATGCCGGCGACTATTTGGCTCGTCTGGAACATGATTACGATTTGGACGCGAGAGCGAAGCGAATCGCCTCGAACGGCATGCCTGCCTGCGAGGAACTGCTTCGTGAGGCCGAATCACTTCTACGCAACGGCGTCTGAGTCGTTCCCCCTCCAGGAGGAGGTCTCAGACGAAAAAAATCCCGGCCACCTTACGGATGGCCGGGATTCGCTTTATTTACGCCGAATCACGCTTACGCGGCGGCAACGACTTCCGTCGGGTGCAGCACGCCGCAGATCAGCAGCAGAGCCACGACAACGGCCAGCGCGATGCGGTAGATGGCGAACGCCTTGTACGAGAAGGTGGACACGAACTTCAGGAAGCCGATGATCACCACATAGCCGACCACGAACGCCACGATGGTGGCCGCGATGGTCGCACCCCAGCCCGGGAACATTCCCGCATTGCCTGCGGCCACATCCTTGACCGCGGAAACGGCTTCGAGGATGCCCGCGCCGAACACGGCCGGAATGGCCATCAGGAAGCTCACGCGCACTGCAGCCTCACGGGTATAACCCATCGCACGGCCGAAGGTGATGGTGCCGCCGGAACGGGAAACGCCAGGAATCAGAGCCAGCATCTGACCGATGCCGAAGATCAGCGCATCCTTCCAGGTCATCTCATCCATGGTCTTGACCTGCTTGGCGCGGGCGTCGACCACCCACAGCAGAATACCGAAGATAATCAGCACGGTAACGGTGATCCACAGATTACGCAGCGTGCTTTCGATGGCGTCCTTGAACAACAGACCGGCAATCAGAATCGGCAGCGTGCCGATGATGATGAACCAACCCATCTGCGTGTCGCGGTTATGCGCGCCCATACGGCTCTTGAAGTCCTTGCCCTCCTTGCCGAACAAGGAGCCGAACCACGCGCCGAGAATGCGGATGATGTCATGACGGAAATACAGGATCACGGCAAGCTCGGTGCCGATCTGGATGATGGCGGTGAACGCGGCACCCGGATCGGAGCCCAGCATCAAATCGCCGATGATACGGATATGGGCGCTGGAAGAGACCGGCAAGTATTCGGTCAACGCCTGCACCAGGCCAAGGAAAATCGCTTGGAAGAAATTCATGAACCCTCTTTATGTTCGTAGAAATATGGTTTCGTCTGCTTTTCCGTGACCAAGAGTAGCGAGAGGGGTCTAGTTTTCAAGGCATCCCGGCATAGTTGTCTCAAACCATGCACACAATGGAGCCAAAAGTACGCCGGCATGTCCGGCATGGGAGAAAGGCTCATCGGCATGGGCAAATACCGCAAAAGCAGGGCATTCAGCCCCGAAGGTTTCTTTGAATGCGAGGGACGTGGCCTCAAATGGCTCGGCGAGGCGCAATCGCAGGGCGGCCCACGCGTGGTCGACGTATACGACTGGGGCAAGGATTATCTCGACATTGAACGCGTGAACGCCTGCGGTCCGACCATCCAAGCCGCGCGCGATTTCGGTGTTGCGCTAGCTCATATGCATGATGCCGGTGCCGAACATTTTGGCTCCGCTCCAACTGGATACGACGGCACCTGCTATTTCGGGCCGTTGCAGGATCCCGTCCCGATGGATACCGGTGCCTGGGATGATGTGGCCACCTATCTGGCGGACGGCAGATTGCGTCCGATGGTACGACTCGGCATGAAACGTCGCGAACTGACCGACTATGACATGGAACTGACTGAAGCCGTTATCGACGCCTTGCCCGACATCCTAGGCAAGGCCGCCAACGACAAGCCCGCACGCGTGCATGGCGACCTGTGGAGCGGCAACGTCATGTGGACTGCTGATTCCGGTGACGTCGAAGCCGTGCTTATCGATCCTGCGGCTCACGGTGGGCACCGTGAGGAAGACCTTGCCATGCTCGACCTGTTCGGCATGTCATATCTTACGGACATCCTCGAAGGCTATCAGTCGGCGCATCCGCTTAAGGCCGGATGGCAGGACCGCATCACATTGTGGCAGCTCTACCCCATTGCAGGACATTGCGTGTTCTTCGGTGGAGGATATGTGAGCCGGTATCGCGCCATGTGCAGGTCGCTGCTCAAATAGGCGGGAATCACCCGTCACGCCAGATGTGAAAGAAGTCCGTATCCCAAGGTTATGAGTTGGGATACGGACTTCTTTTCATATGTCCCGTATTCGATTGGATTGCGAAAACTAGCGCAGCGCGTCCTTCAGCTTGGAGAAGAACCCCTTCTTCGCGCCGGACGACGGACGGGACTTCACGGCAACATGCTGGGCGTCCGTGTCGTGCATCTCGCCGAACCGCTCAATCAGCTCCCGCTCGTCATCGGACAGCTTCTTAGGAATCTCCACCACTACGTGCGCCACCAAATCGCCGCGCTCGTTCTTGTCGTCGAGATGCGTGACGCCGAGGTTCTTCAACGTCACGGTATCGTCCGGCTGGCTGCCGGCTGGGATATCCAGCGTCTGCCTGCCGTCGAAGGTGTCGATTTCGACTTCGTGCCCCAATACGGCCCAACTCATCGGCACCTTGATCCAACAATGCAAATCGTCGTCATCACGAGTGAACATGTCATCCGGCTTGATGCGGATATCCACATACAAATCGCCCGCGACGCCGCCATTTTCGCCGACCTCACCCTGATTGGCGAGACGCAGACGGGTGTTGTTCGCCACGCCGGCCGGCACCGCGACGCCGACATTGCGGGTGACGCGCACGCGGCCATGGCCGAGGCAGGACGGGCACGGCTTCTCGATGACCGTTCCATGGCCTTCGCAGCGTTCGCATGGCGCGGTGGTCATCATCTGGCCGAGCATGGTGCGTACCACGCGCTGCGCATATCCCTGACCGTGGCAGTCGGGACATTGTGTGGGCTGTGTGCCGTTCTGGCAGCCGGTGCCGCCGCATTCCTGGCACAGGCCGAATGTGTTGACCTTGACGTGCGTGGTGTCGCCGAACACCGCCGTCTTCAAATCGATGGTCGCGGAAACAAGCGCGTCACGCCCCGGCTGGGTGCGTGGAGTCGGTCCACCGCCGGTGCCACCGAATCCGCCACCGGTGAACATGCTGAAGATGTCCCCCATATCGCCGAATCCGCCACCGAATCCGCCGCCGTGCATGCCGCCCGCATTCGGATCGTTCGGATCGACGCCGGCATCGTACATCTGCCGTTTCTTAGGATCCGACAGCACATCGTACGCGTTGTTGACTTCCTTGAACTTGTCTTCGAATTCCGGACCTGCGATGTCGGGATGGTATTTGCGGCTCATCTTTCGATACGCCTTTTTGATCTCGTCGTCGCTTGCCGAACGGTCAACGCCCAGCACTTCGTAATAGTCCGTCACGATTATTCTTTCTCCCTGTTGGTTCTGCGTGTCATTGTGCCATAAGGCGGGGTCAGTCGGCCGGCTGACCTTCATCGTGGGCGAGGAACGCCGTCAGATATCTGGCGACCGCCCTCACGGCGGCCATGGTCGCCGCGTAGTCCATATGCGTCGGCCCGATCGATCCGACGAATGCGACCGGTTCGCCCGCCTGCTGCGTATCATCACCGCTTTGATTTTCCGTCTGTGATGATGCGGCCGCATGCGTCGCGCCGTCCGTGGCGGCCGCGGAGGTACGCCCGTAGCCACTGGTTACCACTGAGGCGTGCAGCAAACCGGGCGTGTGCGTTTCGGAACCGATCGCCACTCCGACGCCGTCGGATTGCGTGGTTTCGCTCAGCGAGCTCATCAACTTCATGAGCACCACCTGCTCCTCCAACGCGTCGAACAGCGGGGCCAGGTCGGCCACCGTGCGTTGATGCGCAAGCCGTGAAGTGCCCGCCATGTACAATTCGCTCGCGCGTTCGTCATCCGCCATGCCATCAAAGGCCTGCGCAAGCGTTTCCGCAAGCGTGCTGATCGCATGGTATTCCTTGCGCGCTCCCATCTGTCGTACGCAATCGGCCGTGCGGGTCAGCAAAACGCCGGAGCATTGCGTGTTGATCTCGTTGGTCAGATGAGTGAGCGTCGTCACGTCCGGCAATTTCGTGACGTTGAGGATATGCTGCGCGACACGGCCGGTATCGGTGATCACCACGGCAAGCAGCGTATTAATGGACACTGGCACGATTTCGATATGCCGCAATGTCGACTTCGACAGTGACGGCGCGGCCACGACGGCGACCTGTCCGGTGATCTGCGCCAGCAGCCGGGCGGCCCGCTGCAGCGTGTCCTGCAGATTGACCGATCCGGACAGAAAGCTGTTGATGCCGCGGCGCTGGGCCTCCGATAGCGGAACGACCGTCGCCAAACGGTCGACGAAGTAACGGTACCCTTTTTCGGTCGGCACCCTGCCGGCCGAAGTGTGCGGCTGAATAAGATAGCCTTCATCTTCCAAGGCCGCCATGTCGTTGCGCACGGTGGCGGAGCTGACGCCGAGGTCATGATCCCGGGTCAGTGTGGTGGAACCCACCGGTTCCTGAGAACGGATGTAATCCTCGACCACGGCACGCAACACCAGCATGCGTCTTGATTGCGCCATGCGCGCCTCCTTATGCATAGGTGTGTGCCGGTACGCCTTATGTTTGACGGTGCTGATGAGACGTACCCGGAAAACTTCTTTTAATGTTTTAGCACTCCGGCGCCCGGAGTGCTAATTGGTTCGTTTCTGGCATAACAAAAAAACGAGGAAGAACATCCGCTACGTCATGGCGTTTCTTCTCCATCTGCCGCATTCTCTCCTCCATCTGCATCCGCAGATTTTCCTCGGCTTGCAGGTAGTACTTTGAACTAAGCAAGTCGTCGATTGATACGTCTAGTGCTCTAGCGATGAGAAAGATCTGACGGAACTTTAGCCGGCTGTAACCGCTTAGCATTTGAGATACGGAGCCTCTGGATACGTGCAAAACCTTGGCCAGGTCATTGTGCGTCATTCCGCGCAAATTCATGTAATGCTGAATGTTGTATCTGATTATGTTCTCGGCATAATCAGCGTCTTCTTCGTCTCGACTTGTCCCTTTAACCTGAACCGGATCAATCATCGTCATGGCGTAATTCCTTCCATTTTTGGCAACCTTGAATATAAGATACCCTTTTTTGATTAGAAAGTCTAACAATGTAGATTTTCTTAAATTGTTTATCGGGTAGGTGTTTCTAACACGCCGACTTTTTTGACATTTCGAGGCTATGGTTTAACCTTGTGGTTAGAAAAGCTAACCACGTCAGAAAGGAGGAACAATGTCGAATATGAAACGCTGGTTAAGGGAGAACAATCTATCCACCGCCATGCTTGCGGAGGAAATGAACCAGTCCCGCGCTTCGATTATTCAGAAGACAAACGGAAATACTCACTGGCAGTACTCCGATTTGGAATTCCTCTTCAACCAATACGGGCTCTCTTCGGATTTTGTTCAGGATTTCATCCCCTACGACGATTACATGGAGCTGTCTCTCGTGTAGTCCCAAAGATTTGCAGTAACCAAAAAGGTCTTCAACCGTCTATCCGCCAAGACTGCCGATTGAAAAACCTCCGATTCTAAAAAGAAAAAAGGCCCGTCCCGACGCCAATCGGGACGAGCTGTGCAATAACCAAAAGGTTCCGAATCGTCTATCCGCCAAGACTGCCGATTCGGAATCTCCGAAAAAAGAAAGTCATCACACAATGTCTGATTCTACCCAAACTACGATATCAACCGCTCCCGTGTCCATCTCGGAGTTTCCTGACAATACGTTCGACATCTCCATCATGGATCCTGAGAGGATGCAGGCCACCGCTTCCCGCGTCTCGAAGATGAGCCGCGAACAGCAGATCGCGTGGGCCAATACCGTGACCGGCGCCATCCGCGACCGCGTGCTCGTGATGGGCGGGAAATGGTTCGAGTTCGACGAAGCCCGAAGGAAGGCCATCGAGGTCTGCCAGGAGGCTTACGCGGGACAGGTCTGGAAGATCCTGAAGTTCTCCAGCTGGGACGAGTACTTCTCCACCAGCTTCTCCGACACCCGCCTCTACAATTCCCGCGAGGAACGCGACTCCCTCATCAGAACCCTCAAGGACAATCACTTCAGCTACCGCATGATCGCCCCGATGGTCAACATGAGTGATCGTGGTGTTGCCAAGGTGTACAACTCTTCCGCCGTCTCGGCCGGAGATCCCTCCATCGTTGAGCAGGTGCGAACTGAGTTCGCACCTGCTCAAAACGAGGATTCTCCCAAATCTTCCAAGGATGAGCAGGTGTCAACTGAGTTTACACCTGCTCACTCCGGCGAGTCCGTCGCATCGGAATCGCAGGTTGCGGATGCTGTTTCCGATACGTCTTCCCATGCACCTGCCGCTGATACCACTTCCTCCTCCCCCGCGGTCCAGCCGAAGACGAAGAGCCTTGACGGCAAGGATTATTCGATGCCCCGCTCGCATGACGCGATGGTCGCGGACTGGATGTGGATGAAAAGCCTGAAGGACATGCAGGGACTGACCCAACGCGCCATCGAGGCGCGTACTGGCATACCGCAGACGACCGTCGGCCGTATCCTGCGCGAGGGCGAGCCGAACGGCCACGAACTGGCCGGCCTCGCGTTGAAGGCACGCCGTCTGAGCATGGAACAGGCATTGAGCCGCGGCATGATCGCGGACCGTATGGGCCTGCGTCTCGACGCGGTCGAATGGCTCCTCGACAAGCAACGCGACCCGTCAGTACGCGACGTGATCGACAAGTCCTGCCTGCTCGACCAGCAGTACGGCGGCAAATGCCGGCTGATCGACGGCAGCGAGATGCGCCAGATCGACATCGCCCGACTGTGCGGAGTGTCCCAAAGCATGGTCAGCCAGACGTTGGAGTCCCTGCGCCGCAGCTACGGCCTGGAGCAGAAGGACCGCAAGCGTCTCGCCGACGAGGGACAGCCGGACTACGATCTGCCCGACAATCCCTCCCTCGCGGACATGTCCGACCATAGGGCCGGCCAGATGGAAAGCGTCTACAAGCGCGAGGGCGAGACCGTGAACGGCTACATCCCCGAGGCCGGCCCCGCCCAATGGGCGCGCGGCGTGGACGAGGAGATCATGCGCTTCGACCCGACCATGCCGGAGACCGCGACCCCGTACTACACGGCGTACGCCCGTTGCGCCGCGGACCTGCTCTCCCGCCTCAACGGCCCGTCGAACATGGTCCTGTCGCATTCGGAGGTCCTGGACACCGAAGCCGCGAAGCAACTGCTCGAAACCCTTGAATCGTTCTCCTCGACGTTGGAGCGCGGACTGCCGAAACTACGCCGCTACGTCGAGCAGGCCGCCCTGTTCGACGACCTCGAATACGACGATGACGACGACGAGGAGGAGATGTGACCATGACCGCCAACGACCGTCGCCGACTGCATGACTCCTTCACCGTGGCCGACCGCATGGGCCGTATCCAGCAGGTGTGCGCCGCCATCCATCTGGACCGTTCCTGCGCGAAATGGGCGTCGATGTGCGGAGTGACGCCGTTCCAATTGGAGCAGGAGGTCCAGCAGCGCCTGTGGGACCTGTGGAAGGACGAATGGGATCCCACCGACTATCCGTACGGCGGCGAGGACCGCGAGGATTCATGGACCGTGCCTAAGTTCGCCGCCAGGACCGCGAAGAACGTGCGGTTGGAACTCGCCCGCCAGAACCGCCGCTGCGGCATGACGTACGCGCCGCGCGACCCTGTCGACAAGGCCCAGAAGGCCTTGAAGGAAATCGCCGCCAAGGTCAGGACGCAACGCGCCGAGGTCGGACGCCTGCGCGGTCTGCTCGCATCCGGAACGGCAGTCGAGAAGGAACTCGACCAGGCTTGCGAGCTCCTCGGCTCATATGAGGCCGAGATGCGCAGGGCTCAGGAAGTCAGAGACACGGCCGAGGCCAACGGACGCTTCCGCGTCGACCGCGTCGAGGTCAACGACCTCGACATCAACGCGGTGGACGCGTCCGGCACGCCGAACTGGCGCATGCTCGCGGCCCAATCGCCCGACGATTTGGACGAAAGCATGGTCAAGACGCGCATCGCCCAGCAGATTGACCCGCTCGGCGACCCGGTCCGCGTGTGGGACATGGCGGCCGGCGCGGCCGACATGATCCTCAAGCAGGTGGAGCTGCGCGCGGGCATGTACGGGCGGGACAGGCTCCTGTTCGACGCCGACCAGGGCTTCCTCGACACGGCGGTCCGCGACCGTCTGCGCTCGTGCGTGTGGCGCATGTGCGTGGGGCAGTCCGAGGCCGCGGCGTCGGAACTGGTCGACCTGATCGAATCGCTCCAGGCCATGTCCCCGGCGAAAGCCCGCCGCCGGACCGCCGCGAAGGGAAGGTCCCATCGCGTGAACAACCGAAGGATAAGCCAATGAAACGTCTCAGGTCCAGTCTGCTCGGCCCGGTCTTCTGGATCGCCGTGTCGATCCTCACCCTCGGCTTCTACTGGTTCGGCGGCGAACTGCTCGCCGTCGCCGTCAGGCGGTTCGCCCGCCTTGTGCTGCCATTGCCCGTGGCGTGCCCGCTGTTCGCCATCGTGTTCTGCCTGCTGGCGGGACTGTTCCTCTTCGCGGATTACCGCCGCTACTACGGGAGGGACGACCGATGACCGGCAGGACAAGGGGCCTGATGGCCTTCCACCGCGCCCGAACGCTGATCGACCAGCTGCCCGAGGACGGAAGCATGGATTTCTACGCGAGCCTGATGCTCGCGCTGCCGGTCCCCCGCGTCGCCATGCTCCGCCGCCGCAGCATGGACCGCGCCGCCACGCGCCGATATGGGAACCGCTGACATAAGCGCATAAAAGGCCACGACGGCCGGAGGAAAGGAACGAAGATGACCAACGCAGGGAAAAAGACTCGTTCCGCGGACGCGCGGACGGGCAAGGAGGCGGACCGATGAGCGTCAGAGCGGTCTCATGGGCCATTGACCAGGCGCCCGTGGGAGGAAACACCACAGCCAGAATGATCCTCGTCAGCCTCGCCGACAAGGCCGACGAATACGGCAGGGACGCGTACAAGTACGTGTCCGCCATCGCCGACAGCATCCGCAAGTCCGACAGCACCGTCTCGAGGACGCTCGCATGGATGGAGGAGATCGGCGTCATCGAGAGGGGCAACCAGCATCTCGTGGACTCGTACCCCGAATACCTACGTCCCGTCGTCTACGACCTGCGCCTCGACCTAGTGCAGGAGCCGACGCCAAGACAGATCAAAAAAGCGCGTCCCGGCCGCCCACGCAAACTCGTCAAGGACCCACGTCCGGAAGACGGAAAAACCCTCTCCCAAAATGAGACCGGGTTTTTCACAAACGACGAAAAAAGCTCGGAAGCCAATGATTCCAACGAAAATAAAACCCTCTCCCAAAATGAGACCGGGTTTTTCGAGGAATCGGACGAAAAGGAAAA
>UMEP01006626.1_pt1 | contig 10308 bp, 9 predicted proteins | sample 1964771 | NCBI WGS metagenome assembly UMEP01 (sample SAMEA4836022, study PRJEB28245) | human gut metagenome | biome: gut microbiome; material: fecal sample | place: Denmark | collected 2008 | reverse complement strand
AGTGGATCATCCATACCAATTACAGTAAGGTCGATTGCATTTTCCTTAGCAAATGCAACAAGCTTATCAAATTCCATAGCTTTAATATCAACACATTCCGCAACCTCAGCAATACCTGCATTACCAGGTGCACAATATATCTTATCAACCTTAGGGCTCTGGCTTATCTTCCAGCATATGGCGTGCTCACGTCCACCGCTGCCTACAACTAAAACCTTCATCTGTTCTTCCTCCAATATAATCTAGTCTTTCTAGTTATCATGTTCATTAGCTATCTTGTTAATAGCGGCAGGCAGTAACTTCCATTCTGCCTGTTCCATAACTCTCTTTTGAAGAATTTCTGGCGTGTCACCATCTTTAACTTCAACAGCTTTCTGGAATATAATCTCTCCTGTATCCATTCCTTCATCTACATAATGCACTGTTGCACCTGTAACCTTAACACCTTTGGCAAGTGCAGCTTCGTGAACGTGAAGTCCGTAAAAGCCTACACCGCAAAAAGATGGGATGAGTGATGGGTGGATATTAATAATTCTATGGCTGTATTCGTGTACCATTTCTTCTGGAATTTTAACAAGGAAGCCCGCAAGCACAACAAGGTCTACATTAAGCGAATTAACCTTTTCAAGAAGTGCTTTATTAAATTCATCTCTTGTAGCATAATCCTTAGGTGATACACAATAAGCTGGTATTCCGTTCTCTTTAGCTCTTGTAAGAGCATAAGCATTAGCATTATTACTTATAACAGCAGCAATCTGTGTATTAGTAATTGTCTTGTCCTTTACACCATCAATTATAGCCTGAAGATTAGTTCCACCTCCAGATACCATAACAGCTATTCTTAGCATAAAGTTACTCCCTTCTCACCTGCTTCAATATTACCGATAACATAAGGTGTCTCACCAGCAGCTTTAATAGCTTCCATAGTTGTATCTACGTCCTCAGGGGCTACTGCAAGTACAAGACCAATACCCATATTAAATGTGTTATACATCATATCTTCTTCAATCTCGCCATCTGTCTGTAACATCTTAAAGATTGGAGGAACTTCATAGCTGTCTTTCTTTACAACAGCTCTTACACCATCTGGTAACATTCTTGGAATGTTCTCATAGAAACCGCCACCTGTGATATGGCTGCATCCCTTAACACGAACTCCTGCGTTCTTAATAGACTTCATAGTCTTAACATATATCTTAGTTGGAGCAAGTAAAGCCTCTCCAAGTGTCTTGCCAAGTGAATCGTAATATGTATTAAGTGACTCTTCTGTTATTGTGAATACACTTCTTACAAGTGAAAATCCATTAGAATGAACACCACTTGAAGCAATACCGATAAGTGTATCGCCCGGCTTAATATTCTCACCTGTTATAAGGTCTTTTCTATCTACAACACCTACAGCAAATCCAGCAACATCATATTCATCTACTGGCATAAGTCCTGGGTGTTCTGCTGTTTCACCTCCGATAAGTGCACATTCTGACTGACGGCAGCCCTCTGCTACACCACCTACGATTGTTGCAATCTTTTCTGGATAGTTCTTTCCACATGCAATATAGTCAAGGAAGAAAAGAGGTTCTCCACCTGCACATACAACATCATTAACACACATTGCAACTGCATCAATACCGATTGTATCGTGCTTATCCATAATAAAAGCAAGCTTAACCTTTGTTCCACAGCCATCTGTTCCTGAAAGAAGAACCGGGTCTTCCATCTGCTTAATCTTCTCAAGTGAAAATGCACCTGAAAATCCACCGATACCACCTAACACTTCTGGTCTGAATGTAGACTTGACCGCATCTTTCATTAATTCAACTGACTTGTAACCTGCTTCGATATCAACACCAGCATTCTTGTAATCCATTGTAATCCTCCATTCTTACGCAGCTTATCTGCGAATAACTATGTATGCTTTATAAGCACCATTTTATAATTTAACGACAATCTGATATTTTAATTACTTTGCGTAATTCTTGTATCCAACTTCCTGAAGTCTTGCATCTTTAGCCTGAACACTTTCCTTTAATTCCTTAGTATAATTCTTAAGCCTTTCAAGAAGCTGTTCATCTGATGTCGCAAGAATCTTAGCTGCAAGAATACCTGCATTAGCACCACCATTAATAGCAACTGTTGCAACAGGAATTCCTGTTGGCATCTGTACTATTGAATATAACGAATCTCTACCACCTAAAGAAGTTGTGTGCATTGGAATACCAATAACTGGCATAGGGAATATTGCCGCACACATTCCTGGCAGATGTGCTGCCATTCCTGCTCCTGCAATGATAACCTTGAATCCTTTCTGTTCTGCTGTCTTCGCATATTCAAAGAATACATCTGGTTCTCTGTGAGCAGAGATAATTGTCATCTCATATGAGATACCTAACTTGTCTAATATGTCTGCTGCCTTTGCCATAACAGGCATATCAGAATCACTACCCATAACTATTCCTACTAAAGCCATGTTTAACTTCCTCCATTCTGATAGAAATACAACTATCATCTTAAAATAATATTAAATCACTTATCATTTCATATTATCTGATAAATCATCCATCTGGATAATTAAACAGATAATATAATACAATACCTATAATATTTTACTTTGTTTTAGATATATCGTCAAGGAATTTAACATAAACCGTGTTATTGAACAAATGTCTGTTTTAATCTTCAAACGGTTCGTTAAGCATATCAGTTCCTGAAAGCACAAATCTTCCATTTTCTATTATGCTTGTTTCTTTTCCTGAATAGTCTACAACTGATATTCTTCCAATTTCATCATATGGAATTGTAATATCTGTATGACAATTGTAATATGCCTTGTCAGGCTCACTCTTTCTTAATAAAGACACCTCATTATCCCTTGAGATTATCTCCTTGCCATCAGGATTGAACACTGCAACATCCTCTGACCTTGAATAGCACGTATCACCAAGTGCAAAATGTGGTCCCATTTTCTCAACAATAAGAATTGGAAGTAGATACACAATATCATATCTGTTCGCTGACACATATGCTGTAGTATTAGTTCCTATTGCAAATTCACCGATTGGAAGTGTATTGTGGTTAAACAGGACATTTTCTTTAAATAAATCCTTGCAACGCTTCTCATCCTCATAATTATCACACATATAATCCGTGACAAAACCATCTTTAAAATGCACCTTAAGGTTCTTGAAATTAATGTCGTTAAGATATACCTTGCTTACATTAAGCACGCCCTCTGTTCCCTTAAGGACTGGCGATGTAAATACTTCACCAAGCGGTATATTAACATCTGCAAGGCAGTTCTCAAATACTGTCTGCTTACTGCCATCATTAACCTTCATTATAGATACTTTCATATCCGTTTCATTGCCGTTACAGCCTTTGACCCTGACATACTCTGCTGTATCAAGCACATCTATAATTCTCTGCTGGACAACCTTGTACTTGTCATAATCAAGAGTATTTATCTTGACAATCTCATCAAAAATCTCAGTGAACTTATCGCCTGCCTCTGGTGATGGATAAGCTATTATAGTAAAGCTTCTCTCCTCGCCTTTAATATATGAATTAACTATAGCTCCTGATTCATTATTATATTTGACTATAAGCTTCTGCTGTTTATCATCAAGATGATAACATTCTTTAGCATCATCTGGCTCAAATGGCTTCTCACCAAATACTTCCATAACAGCAGGACCGCCGTGTACATCGGCAAGCTCTTTATGCTTTTCATACGCATTTTTTAATGCACCAAGCTTTCTCTCAACAAAATCTCCGTCAAGATATAGTGCATTATCAAATCTATGGTCAAATTCCATCTGTTTATTAGGACTTGCGCCATAATAGCCTATCTTAATATGCATACGCTTGTTAATTGAATTAACTGCCGCCCTGTATATAGTAGGCTTAAGCCCCATTGCCTCAAACTGCTTTATCTCTTCTCTTACAAGTCTTTCAAAGCCTACGCAGTATCTGATATTGACAGTCTGCTTCTTCTCTAACGGCTTATTGCCAAGAATAAATCCCTTTCGGTATCCTTCTGTAAATGTTGCCGCCATATCTTTTATCTGCTGTTCAGATAATGAGTTCAAATGCTGTGCCATTTTAATTTCATTATCAGTAATATATTCCCCATATCTGTACAGATATCTTAAATCATTCAAATCGCTGTCCATAATAATTCTTACAGCAAAATCCAGTGATGGGTCTATAAGTTCCCTTATCCTGTATTCAATATGGTCATCACTGTAATCACTTACATACCAGTAGACTGCTTCCTTAAGATGCTTATAATCAGCCTCTGTATTATCAGCCGCACAGTCCTTAACTATGCAGTAAAGCTCAATAAACAGCTCAATAAGTGCTGTTGCATCTGCTAATCTTCGCTCATACATATATACAATCAGACCCCTGATTTCCATATATACCATTGAGAATAATCTTCCGCACTGCTCTCCAAAGCACCTAACACTAACTCTTGGATTAGCATAACTTGTATTATAGGCTTCTCCTGTCACATCTTTATATAAAGCCCTGTTATATTCGCCAAGCTCCTCTAATGAAGCGTTATCAAATGCTTTGCCAGCTATATCATTCTTGAGCTTATCCATAAGCAGTATAAACGCCGATACATTTTTAAAATAATCAGCATAACTGCCAGCACCATAATCTGACAGCTCATCATCTTTATTAATCTCTGATATTCTTTCTATTGCAAGCGAATATCTTTCTTCTATATTATCATCAAACATATTAATCTCCATTTCTATAATAAATATATATATTAATATCCATTACTATATATATAACAATCCTATTATTTTACATTGTCACACAACAAATGTACTAATCTCTAATACTGCACAACTATTATATTATTCTTTATTGTTACACAAAAATATATTAGCAATTACACTATACCCATAAGGAATACCGCTGCCATAAATACTGCGAGTATTCCACATAACAGTGAGCCCACCTTTGATAAAGTATAGAATTTATCATCTTCCTTAAAGCTAAGAAGCCCGATTACTGAACCTATTATTGAAAATAACAGACTTAACAGTCCAAGACTTCCTACCTTTAAACCTGCATATCCTTCAGCTTTGTAGGATAAATACACGCCATATATTAAGGAAGCCAATGCAAGCAGACCCATTATGGTAGATATTATTCCACCAAGCGACTGCCTTTTATCCGAAAACTTGTATTTATTAAATAATTTCACGCTTAATCCTCTCTTCTAATAATTTTGTACCAGACTGCATATATGATGTATCCTGTCAGTCCTCCCAGACAATTTAATATCAAATCATCTACATCGCAGCTTCCAACCATAGTTATAAGCTGTGTAAGCTCTATTGCCAAAGAAAGACTAAATGAATATAAAGTTGTTGCTATTAATTTAATTCTTCTGTGAGATAGCACTTGAAGAAATATTCCAAAAGGAATAAACGCAACAACATTTCCTATAATATTAAGTCTTGCTATTCTTCCAAGTGAATCATTATCTAATATATATTTCCAGAACCTTTTTATTTCTTTAAAAGGTTCCAGATTGTATATATGTCTTGTCTGCGATGTCCTTCCCATTGACTCAGCAAAGAATACAACGTATATAAGCAGACACATATATATAACAAAAATTATCCATTTCATAACATTATGAAACTTCTGCTTATTCATAATCTCTCTCCACACAATATAATATGCCTGACATACCATTGCAACACTCCGTTAAAGCATTGCAATAATATATCAGGCAGTATATACATTTAAAATAATATATCTGATTTATGTGCAAGAAGTCTTGCTCCATTAACTATCATCATAACACCAGCGCCAATACCAAAAGCGATTGTTACAATTCCAAACACAAGATTTGATACGCCAACTGACTTCATTTTTTTATATAATTTTTCTTCCACAACAATCCTCCATTCCTGCTGGCTTGATAAACCAAACTGACTAATTAATTACGCACCCCATACTGTTCATAATAAGTATCTATGGCTGCCTTTAACTTATCGTCAATGACAACTCTGCCTTCACATTCTTTATTATAAAGATGTTCTACAACGTCTGCCATTGAAACAATTGCACTTGTCTCAAAGCCATATCTTTCCTTAATCTCATCTAACGCGCTCACCTTGCCGCCAAGACCTACTTCCATACGGTTAAGTGATACCATAAGACCGATAATTGTAACATCAGCTGCTCCTCTTACCTTAGGAACTGTCTCTTCCATTGACTTACCTGATGTTGTAACATCTTCTATCATAATAACTCTGTCGCCATCTTTTAACTTGCTTCCAAGGAAACTTCCCTTATCTGCACCATGGTCCTTCTCTTCCTTACGGTCTGAACAATAACGCACTTCCTTACCATAAAGCTTAGCATAAGCAACGGCTGTAACTACGCTGATTGGAATTCCCTTATATGCTGGTCCAAAAAGCACATCAAAATCATCACCATATGTCTCGTGAATTGCCTTAGCATAATACTCGCCAAGACGCATAAGCTGTGTACCTGTTACATATGCACCTGCATTCATAAAAAATGGGGACTTTCTTCCACTCTTTAATGTGAAATCTCCAAACTTTAACACATCACTCTCAACCATAAAATCTATAAATTCCTGCTTGTATGCTTCCATTGTATCTAAAACCTCCTGTATATGCGGCTTCGCACTGTTATTGTTATATTGGGTCTATTCTAACATAAAACTTTATTGGTTTCAATGTGTATTTGCATTATCAACAGGCTCTGCGTTGCTTAGTGAAAATTATTTTAAATCTGTAAAATATTACAGACCATTTGTTTGTTTTGTGTTATAATATTTATAATCATTTCAAACTAAAAAATCCATGCATTTGCATAATTACAAATGCATGGATTACATTCATCTTAGCTTCAGAGAATAATAAAGTTCTATGTATAAAGTTCTATTTCGATTTATTCACAATCGTTTCTTTTACTTTTTACTGTTAATCCTGTCATTATTGTTAAAGCTGACATAAGCAATATCAACCAAAGTCTTATGTCTGTTGTATCTCCTGTCTTTAAGGATGCATTACTATCTACATCACTCCGACTGTTTTCGACATTGTTATCTTCCGCCTTTTTATCATCGATAGTATTATCTTCCACTTTATTATCTTCCAGCTTATTATCTTCTTCGGTTGTGCTTCCAGCAACGGTGAAATAAGTAGCTGCTGAGCCATCGGTCCATGCAATTTCAAATGTATGCTTTCCAGCTGGCAAGGTTTTAAGATACTCAGTCTTCAAGGTAATTATTGTTGAACCTTCTGTTACTGTATAGTTCTTTACGTCTATAACTACACCATCAACTCTTACCTCTTTGAACTTGGCAATTGCCCCATCTCCTCTGATTACAAGGCTGCCATCTGTATTGGTATTCTGTGTCCATGTGCTTTCAGCACCATCTATAATCTTATATGCTGGTAACTCTAATTTTTTGATTTCTTCTTTTTCAAGAATCGCGCCACAAGTTTCACATTCCTTATGTCTGCTTCCTGCTGTTTCTACAGTTGCAGGCTTGTCTATAATCCAGTCTCCCAAAGTATGTCCTGACGTCTCAATAACCTTGCTATCCTTTACTTCTTCACAGTTCCTGCAATGGATTGACTTGCTTCCTGTTTCTGTGCAGGTTGGCTGTTTGTCTACTGTGTAATCAGTATTCCATACGTGTCCGTTTGCAGCTATATCCTTTATCTCTATATATCTGCAGATATCACATACACGCTTTACGCTTCCTCTACCCATACATGTTGGTGCTTTAACCTTCTCCCACTTACCAAAACTATGACCGGTGGCTGGAATCTCCTCCTGTGCCTTAATTATTGTATTACATACCAGGCAATGGATTCCTGCTGTCTTTCCAGCAGTAGTACAGGTTGCTGCTACTGCGGCGTCCTCTGCTTCTGTGTGACCAGTAGCAGGAATTGTCTCTTTCTCAGTTTCCCTGCAGCGGCTGCACTTTCTTGCCTTAACCCCACTCTCTGTACAGGCTGCAGGCTTAGTTACTGTCCATTCACCTGTGAAATCGTGTCCTAGTGCTGGTATTTCTATATCTTCTGTTATCTCTTTTCCTTCTTCATCTAACAGCTTGTCACATCCGGTACAGGTATAATACTCAATATGTCCTGGTATAACACAGGTTGCTTCCACCCTGGATTTATGTAGATTTTTTTTGTGGATATGCCTTTTTTTGAAATACAGCTTACCATCTTCAACATACAATTCACCATTTTCATGGTCACACACAAAGGATTCTTTAAATTCGCCTATGTTCTCAATAACGTCATATGCATAATTTATTGCATCCTTCCTTACTTTGAGCCCTACCTTTGAAGCCGCATCAAATTGCTCACCTAGAACAATCAAAAATCTAGCTATGCCGTAAGGATAAAATATCAAATTATTTTCCTTATTATTGTATGTATTTCCTGTAATGTTTACTTTTCCATTAAGTACAAGCTTTCCACAAACATCAATACAAATTCCTGCTGTAGTACTATCATCCTCTTCATCTGATGTACATATATTACCTGTAATATCCGTATCTACCACTTCAAGCGTTCCATAATGTGAAACATTCACCGTTCCACCTGAATCACATTCATTATTTTCAAAAAGGCAATTTTTAATTACACAATTCTCAGAAGACGTTGCTACCGTACTAGTATATTTTCCATAATTCCCCTTAAATACACTATCAGTTATCAGACATTGGTCATTTCTACTATCTGAACGAGATGTTCCAACCCATACACAGGAAGCCCAGTAATTTGATTTGTTATCATAAAATTTACATTTATTTATTTCTAATGTTCCATTTTCTCCAAACTTATCTATACACGAGCCGCCACCGCCTGTGGTATTATCAAAAAATGTTACTCCATCCAAAACACAATTCAGATTGTTAATAGACAGACAACTTGTTGAACCGCCAGCTGAGCTATTCATATTATATCGAAATCCCGTGATAATACCTCCCGTTAAAGGTTCATTTTCACTATTAACATAACCTTCATGAACTACAGATGGATTACTATCTGTTATCTCAAATAAACCGCCACCTGCGCCGGATTCATTTCTTAAACCTATTCCATAACTATAATAGCTATATCTTTTCTCAAAATTCAATATATGTCCATTAAGGTCTATTCCACCTCTATATGAACTATCCACCTCCATATATATGTATTCAGAAAAATCTATATCATTAGCAAGTTTTATATATCCTTGTTTCAATATACCATTTTGAAACTCTTTAAAATTTGTAACGATATATGGATTGTTTTTAGAACCATCTTGAACAGGCTCATCGGCTCTAATATAATCTACCGGCATAGCAGCTATTATAAATATACTTACCATAATGATACTAAACAACTTTCTTAAGCTATTACTCACGTTAACTTTTCTCATATGCATCTACCTCCTTATTTTCACAATCAGCAGCTCTTGAGCTTATCTCACATTTATTATATAATGATATTACACCGTACACTGATGTACGATGCAATAGTTTTGTCAATTTTTATCGAATTGGAGTAGATAATTATATGAATGATAATTTATTTTCAATAGGCGATGTGAGTAGAATACTTGGAATAACAAGAAAAATAATACTTAATTATGAAACCTGTGGATTGGTTGCTCCTGATGTCAAAAATGGTATTAATGGTAATAGATATTATACAATTGATACCATTACAAAAATACGCATAATACGTCTGTTTCAAAGCTATGGATTAGCACTTCCTGAAATACGCGAATATTTTGCAGGCTCAACAGACCTTATTTCACTGGTACACAGACTTGAAGCAATTAGAGATCGGCTGAATGACAATATTAACAGCCTGTACGAAAGAATAGCTACTTCTGATATTAAAATATCCCAGATTACAGTTCCAGCACAAACTGTTTGTGCAAGAAGAAAGGTATCAGATAATCTTCAGGAAAAAACTGACTTTTTAAGAGATACTGCTATGATAGCCATTACCAAATATAAAACTGACTTTTCAAAGCCACAGTATTTTATAGAATTCAATTACAAAAATCCATCTGATATACTTTTCTGTGCAACAGTTGATAGCAACAGCTGTGGTGATGATATAGTTACTATGACCTCGAAAAATGCTCTGGCTGCCTGCCATTATGGCTCTTATCAGAATATTGACCATACAAGAACACATCTGCTTCAATACGCAGATATAAATAAAATTCCACATACTGGAGATTTCAGGGAAGTGTATCTTGAAGGTCCACCACAGCATAGTGATCCTA
>UMEP01079213.1_pt1 | contig 10354 bp, 7 predicted proteins | sample 1964771 | NCBI WGS metagenome assembly UMEP01 (sample SAMEA4836022, study PRJEB28245) | human gut metagenome | biome: gut microbiome; material: fecal sample | place: Denmark | collected 2008 | reverse complement strand
CCGGCACCGGGGAAGATCGTGGCCAGTGTCGTGGCTTTCTTTACGGGGGAGGCGTCGTAGCGGTAGTTGACCGCCGCATCGCCCAGGAAGTAAAGGTAGGAGGCGACCGTAAGCCCGAGATAGATCTGCCTGCGCGTATTGCTGCGGATCATACGGGACTGTACGTCGTCCAACTCCTCCGTGCGGGCCGTACCGTTTTCCAGCAGGGCGTTGTATTGTCGTTTGAGAGGTTTGTAGGTGTTGTTTTCGTGGAAGAAGAGGGTCAGTCCCGCACCTACCGTTCCGTAGAGGATCGGCAGCTTCCAATATTGCTTGTTGTAGATCTGTCCGAAACCGGGCGCTACCAGCGAGATCCAACTTACGCCCGACAGCGAGATGGTATCGCGCCGGGGGCGGAGGTCTTTTCGGCCTGCGAGCGAGTCGGGCGCTCCGAGTGCTGCGGGCAGGGAGTCGGTTTTCAGAAGCAGGGCCGAGTCGGGGACGAATTGCGGGCGCAGTCTCGCAGCCAGCGAATCCCGGAGCCGCAGCGAATCGATGCCCGAACGCAGCAGCGAATCGCGCAGGGTACTGTCCTGAAGCAGAGAGTCCACCCGCATCAGTAGCAGAGAGTCCGTAAGATGGTTTTTGGCCAGGCTGTCCGGTTTGGGCATCAGACCGCTGCGCACGAAAGTTTTCGCGCTACGGTAACGGTCCAATGGAACCTGGGCCGATGCTTCGCCTGCTCCGCACAATGCGAGAAAGGCGAAAAGCACCAACAGACGGATATATCCCCGGGTGTGTTTCATCTATTTATTGTTGCGGATTTCGGCGGAAGCGCCTCTTTTCTCGAATTTTTCGATGAAGCGGTCGATGTCCCGGTCGTCCGAGAAGTCGATCACGATGCGACCGCCGCCGTTTTTCGAGCGTTTGATGCTGATCTCCTGTGAGAAGAATTTTTCGAGCTGCTCCACCAGCCGCGCATACGATTCGGGATACTCCTCGTCTTCGGCCGGAGCTGCGGGTTTTGCCGCAGGGTCGGTCAGTGCGCGGACCAGTTCCTCGATCTGGCGCACGGAGAGTCCCTTGCGGATGCACTTTTTGAGCAGGCGCAGTTGCAACTCTTCGGGAGCTCCGGCGATCGCTTTGGCGTGTCCCATCGAGATAAGCCCCTCCTTGAGGGCGAGTTGTACTTCGTTGGGCAGTTTCAAAAGGCGCATGTAGTTCGACACCGTCGAGCGTTTTTTGCCGACCTTTTCCGAGAGCGCCTCTTGCGTGAGGTTGCATTCGTCGATCAGCCGCTGCATTCCCAGGGCGATTTCGATGGCGTTGAGGTCTTCGCGCTGGATGTTCTCCACCAGGGCCATAGCATGCAGGTTCTCGTCGTCCACTTCGCGGATATAGGCGGGCAGGGACTCCAGTCCGGCTTTGCGGGCGGCCCGCCAGCGGCGTTCGCCACTGATAATCAGGTAGCGTCCGTCGTCGGTGCGTTTGACCGTGATGGGTTGGATTACGCCCAGCGTGCGGATCGAGTCGGCCAGCTCTTCGAGCGCCTCTTCATCGAACTCCGTGCGCGGCTGCGTGGGGTTGGGGAAGATCGCCGAAACGGAGATCTCCGCCATTTCGGTCATCGGTTTGAGCCTGGCATCCAGGTGTTCGCTCCCGAAAATGGCGTCCAGACCGCGTCCTAATCCCTTCTGTTTCATAATGCTATTTTGCTTTTTGATTGCTTTTGCGGTTGCGTTTCAGGAGCTCCTTGGCCAACGTGAGGTAATTAGCCGACCCGACGGCGGAAGCATCGTACAAGATGACGGGTTTTCCGTGCGAGGGGGCTTCTCCTAAACGGATATTGCGTTGAATTATTGTGTCGAAGGCCAGCTCTCCGAAGTGGTTGCGAACTTCGTTCACCACCTGGTTGTTGAGGCGGTTGCGCATGTACATCGTCAGCACGAAGCCTTCGATTTCGAGCGCCGGGTTCAGTCCGTTCTTGACGATGCGGATGGTGTTGAGCAGCTTCGAGAGCCCTTCGAGCGCGAGGTATTCGCACTGTACGGGAATCAGCACCGTGTCTGCGGCCGTAAGGATATTCACCGTCGTATAGCCCAGCGAGGGGGAGCAGTCGATCAGGATATAGTCGTAACGGTCGCGCACGCTCTCCACGATGCGGCGGATCACGTGGTGTCCGTTCTCCATCTTCGGTAGCTCGGTGTCGGCGGCCACCAGGTCGATCGACGAGGGGAGCAGCCAGAGGTTCTTTACGTCCGGGCTTTGGAGGATTACGTCGGCCGCCGTCTTCGCTCCGGTGATGCACTCGTAAATGCCCTCCAGGTTGATATCGAAGCCCAGTCCCGACGTGGCGTTGGCCTGCGGATCGGCGTCCAGCAGGAGAACTTTCTTGCCCAGCAGCGCGAGCGACGCCGAGAGGTTGATGGCCGTGGTCGTCTTGCCCACGCCGCCTTTCTGATTGGCCAATGCGATGACCTTTGCCATGTTTGCTGATTTTAACGGGTTATAATCGGCCAAAAATACGAATTTTATCGGGAAAAACCATAACGATACCTGAAAAATGCCTATCTTCGAAGCGTAAAACAGGTCTTTATACCGAAGATAAAACATAGAAGCTATGGCACATACCGATTCCACGACTCCGTCCGATGTCCGTCCGCAAGCTCCTGTTGGGGATACTCCCGGAACATCCGATCGGGGACAAACGCCGCAACCGGCTCATAAATACCGATTTCCGACCCTTATCGACCTGTTGGCTCTGGTAGGAATCTGGTATTTGCTGCAATTCGTCGGACTGCTTGCCGCCCGTCTCGCCGGGTTCGATTTTCCGGACTGGGACTTGTTGCGCGGCAACGTCGCTCCGACGCCCGAACAACAGGACGCTCTGGCGCGTTTTACGGCTTTCACCTACCTGGTGACGATGGGACTGATGATTCTTTTCACGCTGTTCTATCGCCGCTTGCGGCACGGAACGCGCAAGACGCTGCGCTTTTCGGCGCGGGGCCTCAATCCGGTTCTGCTGCTTTGGGGACTGGTGATGATGCTGGCTGCCGGTATCGTCATCGAACCGGTGGTGGAGCTGCTTCCGATGCCTTCGTCCGCAGTTTACGGCCGGGGCTTCTGGGCGATCATTACGCTGGTGGTTATGGCTCCTCTGTTGGAAGAGTTCCTCTGTCGGGGCATCATTCTCGAGTCGGTGCGGGCCAAGTACGGCGTCGTAGCGGCTTTGTTCCTCTCGTCGGCGTTCTTCGCCGTGTTGCACGGACATCCGGCGCTGGCGGTCAATGCTTTCGTGATGGGCCTGATCCTGGGTTTCATCTACATCGAGACCAATTCGATCTTTTCGGTCGTTCTGCTCCATGCCATGAACAACGGCGCGGCTTTCCTGTTGATTATGGTCGGACTGGACGGGGCCACGATACGTTCGGTTATCGGCAGCGATACACTTTATACGATCGTTTACGTCGTTGCGCTCGTGCTTTTCGCCGCATCGGGCTATATGATCTACCGTTTGCTGGCCCGGGTGAAAAAGTTGGATAAAAATACGATCCGGTAACCTGTTGTGACGGTCGGGGGCTATTTTGCGGCGTACCGCAGGAGCGGGATCGTCGGCGGGTATCATGCAGAAGTATTGTCTGTGCCGGTTTTCCCCGGATTATCTGCACCGGAGCATCCGGTTTTTTCGATACGATAAATTAGGGCGTAATGTAATATTCGGGATGCACGGTACGTTAGGTTCGGGTAAAAAGTATCTTTTTTAGACGATAGGATGCGCCTCGGCTTAACTCAAATAAATTTGGTTAGGCTCTCGGCTTTCATTATCTTTGTCCCTTGTAGTTATGAGTTTTTGTGCCAAAATAGGAGCTGTTCTGCTGCTCGTACTTGCGGTAGGGTGCCAGGAAGTGCCCCGCTATTGGGGCGGAGGTCGGGTCGTGTTGGCCGAGGCTGCCGGTAGAAAATTGTACGCGCGAGAGGTTAAGGCTGCGATTCCGAAGGGAGTGGTCGGCGAGGACAGCGTGGCTTTCGTAAACCGTTATGTCGAAAAGTGGGTGCACAAACAGCTTAAATTGCACGAGGCCGAAGAACTTTTCTCCGATGCCGAGCAGGACATCGATTCGCTGGTCGAGGAGTACCGCCAGGCGTTGTTGATCCGTAAGTTCGACCAGCATCTGATCGAGGAGCGCATCGATACGCTCGTTACCGCCGATCAGATTGCTGCCTATCACCGTGAACACGCGTCGGATTTCAAGGTCAATCAAACCCTGGTCAAGGGGCGGATCGTTCGCTTCGACGCCAACAACCGGCAGGCGCCGAAGCTGCGCAAGTTGATGACGCAGCCCGGCTCATCCCGGCAGCAAGAGTTCGCCGACATCTGTACCAAGAACAATTTCGTACTGAACGATTTCTCCTCTTCGTGGGTGACCTTCTCCGAGTTTCTGGGCTATCTGCCCACATTGCGCAACCAGAGTTACGACGCCCTGCTCTCCTCGCGGGCCGTACAGGAGATGAGCGACGGTCATTCGCGCTACTATTTCGAAATAAGCGACGTGCTTCGTCCGGGCGATCCCGAACCGCTGGAGCGCAGCGAGGCGATCGTGCGCCGCATCCTCTACAACCAGCGGCAGAACGAGATCATTCGGGCCTACGACGAGGAGGTTTACCGAAAAGCGGTCGAGGAGGGGAGAGTGAAGATCCATGAAGAAGAAAAAATAGAGAACTGATGAGCAAGAAGATTCTGTTTTGCGCAGCGTTGGTGCTGGCGATTTTTGCAGGGGCCGCCCAGAAGCGGCAGGTGATGCTGGACCGCGTGGTGGCCGTCGTCGGCGGATCGTCGATCCTCTGGTCGGAGGTGGACGAATATGCGGGCGAGCTGGTGGAACAGCGCCGCCAGCAGGGTTACACTTCGGACCGCGATCCCCACGACGAAGCGCTCGAACAACTGCTGATGCAGAAGCTGCTGTTCAATCAGGCGCTCATCGATTCGGTGGATGTCAGCTATTCGGGCATCGCACAGCGGGTGGAAGCCCATTTGCAGGCGCTCATCGACGATGCGGGTTCTATCGCCGCGCTCGAAACCAAACAGCATATGCCGATCTTCAACGTGCGCGAAATGCTGCGTCAGCGTTACGAGGAGCAGGCATACGCCCAGGCTATGCAGAGTTCCGTAGTAGGGAAAATCAAGGTGATTCCCGGCGAGGTGGAGCGTTACTACAAGAAGACCGATCCGGACAGTCTGCCGACTATCCCCGAACAGTACGTTTATGCCCAGATCACCCGTTTCCCGGCGTCGATCAAGGAGGCCAAGCAGCGCACCAAGGAGCGGTTGCTGGATATGCGCGAGCGCATCATCAAGGGGCAGACCCGTTTCGACATCATGGCCCGCATGTATTCGATGGACGGTTCGGCCATCAGTGGCGGCGAACTGGACCCCCAGCCTTTGGACGGGTTCGTGCGGCAGTTTGCGGACGCATTGGCCGATCTGAAGCCGGGACAGGTTTCCGAGGTCGTCGAAACGCAATACGGTTATCACCTGATTCAGTTGATCGACCAGAAGGGGCGTATGTACCATGCGCGTCATATCGTGTTGCGACCCTCCTATACGCTCGAGGAGCTGGCGGCTCCGGCCCGTATGCTGGACAGTATCGCAAACCTGATCCGTAAGGATTCGATTACTTTCGAGGAGGCGGCCCGGAAGTTTTCCGACGACGATAATTCGAAGATGAACGGCGGCGTGGTGACCAACCACGATTTGCTGGAACTTACTCAAAGGTGGGAAGCAAGTTATACCGAAACACGCTTCATGAAAGAAGATTTCGGCCGGGCCGGTGGCAAGAGCCTCGACGACTACAATGCCCTGCGCAATCTTAAGGAGGGCGAAATTTCCGACGCCTATCAGACCGAAGACTGGATGGGCAACCAGCTCAGCAAGATCGTCAAGCTCGTGAAGGTGATCCCTCCGCACAAGGTTTCGCTCGACGAGGACTATATTCGCGTCGAACAGCTGGCGCTGAACGCCAAACGCGAGAAAGTGTTCAAGGAGTGGCTCGACAAGAAGATCGAGGGCATGTACATTTATATCGATCCCGAATTTCGGGACGGAGAGTTCGAAAATAAGAACTGGGTAAAATAGAGATCGTCCGATGCCGAAGGGATTGCGAAAAATAGTGTGCGCACTGCTGGTCGCAGGTGTCGCCGGAGGTGTGATCCTCGCGGGGAACAGGCCGCTGGCCGTTCCCGTTGCGGGTGTTCAGACCCCGTCGGCTCCGGGTGCTCCGGCCCAGGACCCCGAGTCGAACAAGGTGGTCGATTTCGTCGCCGACCGGGGATATCCCATTCCTTACGGCGATACGACCGCGACAGTGCTCGTAGGGCATTTCGCGGCCCAGCACAACGGGGCGGTCATTACCTGCGACAGCGCGATCCGCTACAACGACAAGCGCATCGAGTGCTTCGGCAACGTACTGATCAATAAAAAAGAGACATACATTTACGGCGACCGGGCCGACTACAACGGTGAGATCAACGAGGCGCGGGTCTATGCTCCGCTGGTGAAGGTCGTCGATGGGGATGCGACGCTCTATACTTATGATTTCCGGTTCAATACGCTGGACAATATTGGTACTTTCAGCGGAGGCGGTATGCTGACCAACCGCGAGAATCACCTCGAATCCGACCGGGGCTACTATTATGCCGATACGCACCAGATTATCTGTGTGGATCGTGTCGAGATGCGCAACGACAAGTACGAACTCAAGGGCGATTCGGTGGTGTACGATACGGATACCGACCAGGCTCATTTCTTCGAGCGAACCAACATCTGGAACGAAGGCGGCGATTACATTTATGCCGACCGGGGACGTTACGAAAAGCCGCGCGAGCTTTACGTGCTGACTCGCAACGGGTATGTGATGACCGAAAAGCAGGAGCTGTGGAGCGACAGCCTCGACTATTACCGGGAGTCCGGGCATGCTCTTTTGTTCCGGAATATCCAGATCGACGACGCCGAGCACAAAGTGCTCGCTTTCGGCGATTACGGCGAATATTGGAAGGAGCCGGGCAATGCTCTGCTCACGCAGCGACCTTCGGTGGTCAGCTACGATACGAGTCAGAGCGATTCGCTCTATATGTGTGCCGATTCGATGTTTCTTTATACGATCTCGAAGAGCGAGCAGGCACGTGCCGATTCGTTGGCGAAGGTGAAGGCAAAGGCGGCAGATTCTCTGGCCGGCTCTAAGGGGGGATCGTCTGTGGATTCACTGGCTGCGAAACCGAGTGCTGCGGATCCAAAAGCCTCGCAGGATGGATCGCAGGCGGATGCCGCTGCTCCGCAGGCTGCGGCCGGAGCCGTCGAAACCTCGTCCGAAACTGCGGATGCCGGTTCTGGTTCCGCTGCAGAACCCATAGCGGCTGTTCCGGCTGAAAAAGGAGGAACGGGGGGCGATTCTCTGGATGCCGCCCCAGCAATAGATACGCTTCTTTCCGACAGCCTTGATCGGGTGGGGGGCGGAATGACCCCTGCCGATTCCGTGGCCGCCGTTTCTGCGGTGGATACGCTTTTTTCCGACAGCCTTGCGCAGGCCGGTCCAAAATCGCTTCCTGCGGATTCTTCCGTGCATATTCTTTCCAAGCGGGAGCGGAAAGCCCAGGCCGACAGCTTGAAAGCTCAATTGCGGGCACAGGCCGACAGCATAGCGTCCGTGAAAAAGGCGCAGGCGGCAGCGGCCCGCAAGGAGAAGCTGGCGCAGATCGCCAAAGCACGTCAGGCTCGGGCTACTGCCAAGCTCGACGCTGCGAAACAGAAGGAGGAGGCATTGCGCAGAAAGAACCTGGAGCGCCGCGCCGAACGTATGGAGAAAATCTGGGCCAAGCGGCGTGCCAAAACCGGGAAGGCGATCCTGAAAGGCAAGCTTCCGGCGTCGGCTCTCGATTCGCTGGTCGCCGACTCCCTGCGGGAGGCCAGGGCTTTTGCCGCGTTGGATTCTTTGTTCCGGGACTCTCTTGCTGCGGATTCGCTGGGACGCGATTCCATGCAGCTCGATTCGCTCAAGGCCGGGGTTGCGGCAGCGGACTCTTTGCGGGGGGATTCGATCGCTGCACCTGCTGGAGATTCCCTCTACCGGTTGGTCAAGGGGTATCGCCGGGTAAAGATCTTCCGCAATGACTTCCAGGCGGTCTGCGATTCTCTGGTGGCCGTTTCCACGGACTCGATGATCCTGCTCTATATCGATCCTGTGCTCTGGAATCAGGATAACCAGATCACTTCGGACGTGATGAAGATCTATACCGAAAACTCCAAACTCCAGAAAGCGGAATTCGTCGGCCGTCCGGTCATGTCGAGCGAGATCGACACTATGACTTACAACCAGGTGACGGGCAAGCTGATTACTGCCTATTTCCGCGATAACAAGATCTATCGCAACGACGTGGACGGTAACGTGCAGACCATCTATTATATGCAGGAGGACGATTCGCCCGAACCGGTGGGGCTGGTTTCTATCCAAAGCGGTGCGGCTACCTACTATATCGACAACAATACGGTCGAAGGCATTACCTACCGTAATCAGCCGGTCTTTTCGATCTTCCCGATGGATAAGATTCCGGAGACGCAGGCTCTTTTTCTCGAAGATTTCAAGTGGGAGGGACACCGGCGCCCGGTGCTTCGGGAGGTTTTCGACCGGACGATTCGCCCTTCGGAGCGTGCGGAGAAGAGTGCGCTGCCGCGACCCGATTTTCCGATCACGCGCCGTATCGAGGAGTATAAAACGTTGCTCATCGAGTCCGGAACCTGGGTGGACCGCGATGACAAGCTGACGCCCGAAGCGCTCGAGTGGCTTCACTGGCTGGGGTATTGATCTCAGTCATACGGCTCTCTTTGGGCTTTCGGATAGGATATAATCGGCCCTCCCGGATTCATCCCGTCAGGGAGAATCCGGGAGGGCCGGTTTGTCGGGTCGGTGAGAAATTCTTTCGTTTTAGGCGGAAGAGGGGAAGATATGCGCTATTTTTGTTCTCCGAATCAAAAGACCGTGCTTCGGACGCGCCGTATTGTCGAGCTGCGGAGCGGTCCGAAGGATGCGAAAGTTGCGAAAAAGGTTCCGTACCTGGAGTGCGGAGCCGTCGGTAAAAAGAGTCGATTTATGAAAAAGAGTTTGATCGCCCTGGCTTTCGGCACGTTGGCTCTCGGCATGGCCGAGTTCGTCATGATGGGGATTCTGCCCGATGTGGCGAGGGATTTGGGCGTTTCCATCCCCCGGGCCGGGGATCTGATTTCGGCCTATGCCGTCGGGGTTTGCGTCGGGGCTCCCGCGACGGTGCTCATTGCACGTAAGCGGGCGTTGAAGGGGATTCTGCTCGCTCTTGCCGCTCTTATTGTCCTGGGTAACGTCTGCGCTTCGCTGGCGCCCGACTTTTGGGTGCTTTTGGCGATGCGGTTCGTGTCGGGCCTGCCTCACGGGGCTTTCTTCGGCGTAGGTTCGATCGTTGCGGAGCGGGTGGCCGATCCGGGACACAAAACCCAGGCCGTGTCGATCATGATCCTCGGGATGACTGTCGCCAACCTGTTCTGTGTGCCGTTGGGTACCTATTTGGGCAGCTATCTTTCGTGGCGGCTGGCTTTCGGGATGGTCGGGCTGTGGGGAATTATGGCTCTGCTGCTGATCGCCCGCTGGGTGCCTGCCCTGCCGGCGCTGCCCGATACGGGATTGAAGGGGCAATTCCGGTTCCTCGGTTCGCGGGCTCCTTGGCTAATCCTGCTGGCTACGCTGCTGGCCAATGGAGGAGTTTTCTGCTGGTACAGCTACGTGACTCCGACCATGACGCGTGTGGCGGGCATCTCCGGGCAGGCGATGACAGCCGTGATGATGGTCGCGGGGCTGGGAATGCTGGTGGGTAATCTCGCGGGCGGGCATTTGTCGGACCGCTTCTCTCCCGAACGGGTCGCCCGCTTTATTCAGGGGATGATTTGTCTGTTGCTCGTAGGGATCTTCTTCGCGGCTCGGATCGACTGGCTCGTGATTCCGCTGATGTTCCTGACGACGGCTTCGCTCTTCGGGGTTTCATCGCCCCAGCAACTGCTTATTCTGGAGAATGCGCCGGGCGGGGAGATGCTCGGCGCCGCGTCGATCCAGATCGCGTTCAACCTCGGCAACGCTTTGGGCGCCTACTTCGGCGGTCTGCCGATCAGTTTCGGCCTGGGGCCTCAATATGCCGCCCTGCCCGGTGCGGCGATGGCCCTGCTGGGCTTCGTCATGTTCTCCGTCTATTGCAGTCTTTACGGTCGGAATAAAACTCATAGAATATTGTCGGAAGATGAAATGCGCGGATAATCGGGAAGAGCTGTTTCCGGTGGTCGATGCCGCCGGACGTGTCGTCG
>UMEP01046294.1_pt1 | contig 10372 bp, 9 predicted proteins | sample 1964771 | NCBI WGS metagenome assembly UMEP01 (sample SAMEA4836022, study PRJEB28245) | human gut metagenome | biome: gut microbiome; material: fecal sample | place: Denmark | collected 2008 | reverse complement strand
TTTAAACGAATTATTCGCATTTCACTTACTTTTGACTATAGTTATTTGCTATAACTTGTTTATAGATCGCATAGAAGACACTGTCGTAGAATATTTAGGACTACCTCGTGACTATGTAGAATATAAAAAGATACTGGTTCAGCGCTATTCAAGTATAAACAAAGGCTTGCTAACAGCTAAATCTAAATCATTTTTAGATAGAGTTCTTGCTCCCTCTGAAAATAAGCGTGAGTTTTATGAGAAAATAGGTTTAGTGGTATTCGATCGAAAGATAGAGTCTATAGAAGATAAAGAAGAAGCTTTGTTCCTGTCGAACCTTACACACTTGTTTGGAGAGCTAGAACGATACACTGCTTTTAATGAGGTTGATAATGAAACTGATGCGATAGCGTTTAACTTTGAATTGGCAACCAGTAAGGGTGATTTCAAATCAAGCAGAACTTATCGTCTTCCTAAAGCAAAGCTTTCAGAAGCAGAAAATATTGAAAACAAGATACAAACAATATTGTCTGGTAATAATGAACTGAATGTTTGTATATTACTTAAAATGTTGAACGAAAAATTGCGCTAAATATGGTACGGCATATATTGGGTATATCAGGTGGTAAAGATAGTGCTGCATTAGCCATTTACCTCAAAAAAAAATATCCACAAATGAAATTGGAGTATTATAATACTGATACAGGTTGTGAACTTGCAGAGACGGAGCTATTGATAAATCGCCTTGATACATATCTTGGTGGTATTACAATGCTAAGAGCTGCTGCAGGTAGCCCAGAACCGACACCATTTGAACATTTTTTAAAAGCATCAGGTAATTATCTGCCTTCACCTCAAGCTCGATGGTGTACTCAGAAAATGAAATTAGCTGAAATGGAGAAGTTTGTTGGAGATACGCCAACAATCTCTTATGTCGGTATTCGTGGAGATGAAGATCGTGAGGGGTACGTTTCTACTAAGCCTAACATTCAAGCTATATTTCCATTTCGTAAGAATATTTGGAGCGCAGATGTTGTAAACAAGGTACTCAACAACAATAATATTGCTAATCTCTTAGAAATATATACTTCATTGTGTGGCGGAGATACTTTGTGCGAAGCAAAAAAGATTATTGAAAAGCCTCTCACAAAAGATTTCTATTATAGTAAAAAGACCAATGCTCTACTGGATTTGGATGTAAAACTATTTAACAAAGCTGTATTCAAATTCCTTAAAACTACGGATTACCCAGTAGGCAAACTTGACGAATTCCCGTTGATAGACAATGATGATATTCTCGTGAGAGATGATATATTCCGAATCCTTGAAGAAAGTGGCGTTGGTGTACCTGACTACTACAAACCTATTAAATTTGAAGTTGATGGAAAGGTTGGTACGTATAATCGTAGTCGTTCAGGTTGCTATTTCTGCTTTTTTCAACAAAAAATAGAATGGATATGGCTTTACGAACAACATCCAGATCTTTATAAGAAAGCTATGGAATTTGAAAAAGGTGGTTATACTTGGAATCAAAATGAGAGTTTGGCAGATCTTATCAAGCCCGAGCGTATCCGTCAAATTAAACTGGATGCTATTAAGAAGCAGGAGGCGAAACGTGAAGCTGGCTCTTGTCGGCTAGTAGATAACATCGGCGACATTGATGAAGATAATTTTTGTGCTAATTGTTTTATTTAAAAAATTAATAATATGAGATATTTCAATATAGAATGGACAATTGGTGATTTGGTAAATTTAATAGAATCAAAGAAAATCAACCTTCGTCCTCCGTATCAGCGAAACTTTATTTGGTCTTCAAAGGATCAGAGATTGTTAATTGACTCTATTCGTAAAGGTTATCCTTTACCCAACTTCTTTATTTTGAAAAATGCAGATGACACATATGAAATGGTTGATGGCCAACAACGTGCTATCACAATATATAAATTTATAAAAAATGAATTTCATGATTCATGGAAACAATACTACAAGGACTACAAAGAAAACACATTTATGGACTATAAACTAAATGTCGTTTTGTTGGAGGATTTCAATGGAGATACAGAAACGAAGGAAGAATTTTTTTATTTAGTTAATAAAAGAGGGGTACAGTTAAATCCTTCAGAAGTAAATCATGCCTATTATCACGATACAGATTTCATGAATCTTGTTAATAGAATGTCCGAATATCAGCCTCTGATAGAATTGGATATTTTTACAGATAAAACTGTGATGAGAATGAATGATCGGAGTCTCATAGAAGAATTAGCTGCATATCTAATAAAAGGTATTACTGATAAAAGAAACGCTGTAGAAGAGTTATTTGAGAGCAAAATAGAACCAGAGACATCTGAATTGCAGTTTGTGCGTTTTTGCAAAATTATAAACCGAATGAATTCGATTGTAGACATAAAGCCAATCAATCAAACAAGGTATAAACAACGTAATGATTTCTACACGCTTTTTTGTTTTATAGATAAACATATAGATGATCCTGTTTATGTATTAAAAGAGCAATATAAGATTCTTGTATATATAAATGATAATAACATTATATCTCCATCAAATGATGATTACGAATTATTCAAAGAATATGCCATTAATTGTGTAAGTCAATCCAATTCAAAGCGAGCTAGGGAGAAAAGACTGTTATTCTTTGAGAATATACTTGCAAATGTATCTACAGAGCCGACCCAAGAGCAAATACAACTGATAGATTTTGCCTATAATGAACTTGGGGAAAGTCTATCTACTGAAAAATACGACAAGTATCTGCTTGTAAATTTATAAATTGACGAAAGCTATGGCAATAAATACACCATTTGTATATGAGCGTAATTGCATTTGTATCGACAAAGAAATCACTAACAATGCAATTACTATTGATGGTATTGACTATTTTGTTTATTATCTCAATCCAGAATACAAAAATAGTAAAGGTGCCAATTCCTATGTTTTTGCCTTATATCAAGCACAGAATTATATGGAAAATGACGAGTATGTTCCTGATAAAGTCATCAAAATTTCAAACAAAAGAGATAATAACAAATCAAGATCTGAGAACAATAAGCGTTTTTACAGAGAAATTGATGCTTTAATTGAATGTAAAAATCGTCATATTCATAATATAGTTGCAATATCTTCTTTTGGTCAATTGTCTTGCAAAGCTAAAAATATGAAAGGCAATGATATTTCATATCTGTTCCCTTTCTATACAATGGATTATGCTTCAGGTGATTTAAAAAGCTATTTAGAGAATCATGATATCCCATTTGAAGATAGAGTAAATCTATGCTTGCAAATTGCTAATGGCCTAAAAGAACTGAAAGATATTGGATATTATCATAGAGATTTGAAGCCAGATAATATACTTATGTTTGATAATATATGGAAGATCGGTGATTTAGGACTTATTGCATATCGTGATGAAGATTGTATCTATGATAAGAAAAATGAATTTATTGGACCTAAAGGTTGGCTTTCACCTGAAGCAATGAACAAATACCTTCAGTATGATTCAAATAAATATAATTTTGATTGTAAGATAGATCATCAATCTGATATTTTTCAATTGGGGAAAGTTTTTTGGTATATTATTCAAGGTAATGCGCCTATTGGGAATATACGTAGATCAGATTATCTTGATGAACATGACGAGGTGTATTGTCTCTTAAAATACATGCTTAATCACTCTAAAAAGAAAAGGCCAAAATCAATAGACTTTGTTATTAATGAATTAAATCGTATTATGCAGAAACTGAAATTTGTATGTTGAAAACTGATGTAATATGGCCAAATAGCCGTCGTTTCATGTCACGAACAGAATGGGAGCCATTAGGCTTCTTTTCTGAAGCATTGTGCAACGCAACCACATTTGACATCAAACTTGGATTCTTCTCATCTTCAGCTATCAACGTGTTGGCAGATGGTTTTGCCGCATTTCTGTATAATGGTGGCAGAATGAGAATGATTATTAACGATGTATTGTCCGAGGAAGACCGCTCTGCAATTGTGGTCGGTGAATCAGAAATAAACACACCGTACTTTGACCTTAATGCAATAGACCATATATCATATACTCTTTCAAAACATGACGAGCATTTTTTTGAATGTTTGTCATGGCTTATTCGAAATGAACGTATCGAAATAAAGATTATTACACCCAAGACAGGTAACGGTATAGCACACTCAAAGTGTGGCGTATTTTCTGACGGCGTTAGCAAAGTAGCGTTCGATGGCTCATGCAATTTTTCAAAAATGGCTCTTATAGAAAATATTGAGAAGCTGTTTTGAATTTCTCCAAAAAGTTTTTCTTGGCTTGATGTATCCGTTTTCGTGTGTGCTTTGGGCGATTTTTTGGTCCTTTTCGCTCCTGTTCTTCGTCAGATAGCCCGCTATCTTCCTCATCACAGAAGCGGAAATGCCTCAAAAACTCATTCCAAATCATCGCACGATAAATTCAAAACAGCTTCTGAGAGTATTAACGCTTTTTGCGATTGGGATGGAGAGAGAGACAAGGAACGTATTAATGATATTGTCAGAGATTTTAATCGTACATTCTCTGGCGAGGATAATACTGTCAAGTATCTTAAAGCAGATCAAATTATCACTCATATCACAAAGACCTATAAGCATAAAGAAATAAAAGAGCTCCTAGAAGATGAACAACGTATTCTTTATAGAAGAGCAGAGAATAGTACATCGGATTCTATTCGCAGGATCTTGGAACGGGCAAAATCTAAGGTTACGGCAATAATTGATACCATAAATATAGGGAAATCTAAGGTAGGAAATGAGCAGTTAACAACACTTACCCCAAAATTTCCATTCACTGAGCCTAGATCATATCAGAAAGAAGCTTTTAACAAATGGAAAGTCTCACAAAAAGGACTATTCGCAATGGCTACAGGAACAGGTAAGACTTTGACTTCGCTGAATTGTTTACTGCAGATTTACAATAAATTTAAGTACTATCAAGCATTGATACTTGTACCTACAATTACACTCGTAGAACAGTGGGAAGATGAATGTAAGCGTTTCAACTTTAGTCATATCATCAAGGTAGGTTCTAAGAACAACGGATGGCGATCAGAGATTGATGATATAAAACTAAAAGAGAGTCTTGCACAGAGCGATGATTTACCTCCTTCGTTTATTATAATTGCTACGTATGCGTCTTTCTCAAGAGAATCCTCATTTAAGCAACTTATGTCATTGAGTAAGAAAATGCAGCGGCAAATGTTATTAATTGCAGATGAAGCCCATAATATAGGGGCACCCAATATCATATCAAAGTTGGATAGAGTGAAGATTTTACGTAGAATTGGTTTATCTGCCACTCCTGAACGTCAATTTGATGATAAGGGAAACAATGCTATTATGCAGTTCTTTGGGTGTAATGGAAAATATACGTTTGAGTATTCTATGAAGGATGCTATAGACAATGGATTTCTTTGTCGATATAAATATTTTCCGCATGTAGTACGTTTAAACGAAGGTGAAATGGCTGAATACAAGAAAATCTCTTTACAGCTTGCTAAGTTCTATAATGCAGATGAAGATACTTTCTCTGGTGCGGATGATATTCTGATGCGTTTATTACTCAAGCGTAAGAGAATTATTCATAAAGCTCAAAATAAGGAAGAGGTGTTCAGACAAATCATAAAACAACGCTTTAAAGAATGTGGAAATCTCAAATATACACTTGTCTATGTACCAGAGGGTGTACAACTTGATAGTTCTGTTCAATATGCTACAACAGACAATCCAATTGATGATACGGATATTGATAAGTTGATTGATAAATATACTCAAATTATTCAAGAGATTAGTCCGACAACTACAGTACGGAAGTTTGTATCTGGTATTCAAGACAGAGACGAAGTATTGAGAAAATTTTCTACTGGCGAAATAGAAGTACTTACGTCTATGAAATGTCTGGATGAAGGTGTTGATGTGCCGAGAAGCGAACTTGCTATCTTCTGTGCAAGCACAGGAAATCCAAGACAATTTATTCAACGGCGTGGTCGTATATTAAGAAAGCATCCCGACAAACATATCGCAATAATCCATGACCTTGTTGTAGCACCAGAATTCGAATCTACAGAAGAAAATTACAACATGGAGCGTAATTTGCTAAAAGGTGAATTGCAAAGAGTTAAGGACTTTGCTGGATTATCCGAAAATCCAGCCTTTGCATACACTGAATTAGAAGAAATAACAAATTATTATAACCTATCAATATTCTAAAAAATGAGATCAATGACAAACAACGAGAAGATACTTCAGGCTGTATTACTTGATGATAAGTTAATGGAGTTTGGTGGTTACACTGCGGAAGATATTGGCAATATATATCAATCTATAGACTCCGATAATTATGTTATCAGTACAGTGGCACAAATTATTAGTCGCACAAGTGAAGGAGCTACGGAAAAAGAACTTTGGAAAGAAATTAACGATTATTTAAAACGTAACGTATGAGAGTCAAATCAATTAATATCAAAAACTTCAGAAGCTATTATGGAGAGAATAACCATTTTGAGTTTTCTGATGGGCTCACACTGATTCTTGGTGATAACGGAGATGGTAAGACCACATTTTTTGAGGCCTTGGAATGGTTATTTGATACAACCTCAGAGCGTGCCAACATTTCCAATGTCTCGGAAATGAGAAAGTCTAAATTAGAAATTGGCGAACATGATGAGGTTTATGTTGCAATGACTTTTGATCATGATGGAGAGAAAATGGTTGAAAAGTCTTTTTCTATTACAAAGACCGGTCATGATACTTATAGTGTAAGCAATGTTTCTTATCATGGGTACGAAACGAACGGAATTGAACGTGAATCTGTGGATGGAAAACAGTTGATAATAAGATGCTATGATTCCTTCATCCGTAGATTTAGTATGTTCAAAGGTGAATCCGATTTAAGTGTGTTCGATAATCCTGTATCTTTGAAGACATTAGTTGACAAGTTTTCTGATATTCATAAGTTTGATGAACTCGTTGCTAATACAGATTCATTTGAGCAAAAAGCAAATAAGGCTTTGTTACAAGAGATGAAGTCTGATGACAAAATCTCAAAAGAGACAAAATCTCTTGAATTGCAAATGACACGTCTAAATGACGAAATTCAACAAAATAAGGAGGATATTAAGGACAAGAAAGAAGCAATCGCGACTTTCTCGTCTAATCTCAATAAGCTTGAGCAAAACCAAGAGGCTTCAGAGAAGTATCGTGATATTCAAGAGCGTCTTAAAACTAAGACTTCAAAGAAAACTCAACTTTTGGCTATAATTAAGAAAAAAGATTATAACCATTGTCTTCTTGACGAGTATTGGATATTAGCACCATTTGGAGATATTCTAATGGAATTTAAACAAAAGTGTACCGCGCTTAGTAAAGAGAGGCGTATTCAAGAGAAAAATTTCGACAAACAACAAGCTGCAGCTAAAGCCAAACTTGAAACCATCAAAGAAATTCAGGGTGCATTAGCAAATGGAGCGACAGAACTTCCATGGTATTTACCTGACCAAGAAACTATGGAAGAAATGATAAATGATCACATCTGCAAAGTATGTGGTCGTGAGGCTCCTGAAGGTTCTGAAGCATATAAATTTATGGTTCATCGCCTTGAAGAATATCGTGCGCACATTGAAGCTAAGTGTAAGCGTGATGCAATGATAAAGTCTATTGATGAGGAGTCTTTGTTTAAAAACGATTTTATCACCGAACTGCATTCACTCAGTATTTCACTCAGTGGCCCTGAAGAATCTAAGGTATTTGGAATATCAAAAGAAATCAACGACTGGCTTAATCTCGTTACGTTGCGAAAAAATGAATTAAAAGCCGTTGAAGAGGAAATTCAGGATTTGAAAGACGAAAAAGCTCGTCTCCTTATTCAAGCTGGTAATGTTTCTGAGAGTCTCCTTGAAAGCCAGTTTAATGATATTAAAGGCTGGTATGAACAAAAGGAACGAGCATCCGTCAGACTGAGCCAATTGGAAGATGAATTAAAGAACAATATGTTAAAAATGAACGAGTTGAAGGAACAGATGGATAATCTTAATCCTGCAAACTCACAAGTTAAAATTCTAAAGAAAGTTCACAAGGTTTTAGAGGAAGTTAATAAGGCCTTTTCCCGTGCACAGAAGGACAATTTGCGGAGATTTCTTGCAGAATTGGAGAAAAAAGCTAATGAGTATTTAGATAAACTTAGTGCAAATGATTTTCATGGAACAGTACGTTTAATACAGACAGCTAACGATTCAACAGAAATCCATCTTTATAGTTCCAATGGCACAGAAATTACAAATCCTTCAGGTTCACAAAAAACAGTGATGTATATTTCTGTTCTCTTTGCTATTTCTGATTTTACTCAAGAAAAGAGGGATGAGGATTATCCTTTATTCTTTGATGCTGCAACATCGTCATTTGGAGATTCAAAAGAGAGTGATTTTTATAACGTCATAGACAAAATTAACAAGCAATGTATAATTGTGACAAAGGATTTTATCACTCGTGGTGAAGTTCGTGAAGAGGATCTAAACAAACTAACCTGTTCAGTTTACCGTATAAAAAAAGCTGATGGGTTTAATCAAACAAATATGGCAACTATACGTACAATAATTAATAAAATCAAATAAAATGGAAACATTATATGAAGCATGGGCTAAACGCAATCCTTCATGGGAGAAGCGTTACCAATCCACAGTCGTGGATGTATTCTGCGACTATGGGAAAGGCGTAAATAGCTTCTTGGAAGCTCGTGGTAAAATTTTTGGAGCCGGTTATGAAATTTTTATTATTGCATTTTTTATCGGATTATATCATAATAAGACAAAACCTCTAATTGAAGATAGGGATAAGAAGAAAACATTTGGCCAAGCTATTCAATATTGGGGAAATATTGAGAATCGAATCGGCAGAACTTCATATGGAAATTTACGTCGTTATATTTTTGCTGCATTGATTGCAAAGACTGATATTGATTTCATAGCATTGGACAAGGGCGAAATTACATTAAGATCTGTTGTTGATAAGATGATGGAGAAAATGGAAGAGTATGCCAATTTTGGCTTTGATTATATTGAGGACAAGTTAGCCAATGACCCAAACTATTATTTTAGTGACATTGCATTCTTGAGTGAGATAACTAATATGCTGGAAACTCCAAAAATAATAGAAAATGAGAATGACTTTGACGATGAGTTGCCAGAGTCTCTTGATTGATAAGACCGAATAATATTTCTGTCTACTAGTGAATAGCTTGGAGATACCATTTCCTTTATAAGCTGTCCTTATTGAAGCATGATTTAACTTGCTAGTAACTTGCTAAAGAATTATCATAAAAAGTATAATCCATTGAAAATTAGGATATATTGTTTTGTTTTTAACTTGCTGGTAATTTGCCAGCAAGTTAAAAACAGGACAGAAAGCCGTCCATATTGTATGGCTCACATATAATACTTCATGTGGTACAATATACGACCACCCCCAATGCCACTGTATAAACGAACAAAAATATCACCAAAACTTTCATCCAGAAATCAGAGAACCAAACGCCTTCATTCCGCCTAAGAAGTTTGCGTATATTAGATTCATGCTCCGTTAGCATCTTCATCTGTTCGGAGTGGTGATTCTCCAATACGGTTTTCCATGCTTTGATAGCTTGGTTTAAGAGCTGTTGAAGCTGGACAAGATGTTCGAATTTTATAGTTGCCTTGAACCGCGTGTTTCGTTCTGCTTTTACAATCGCATTGCAAATGCCATTGACAATGTTATCGGAGCTGCTAATAGCTTCCAGCAAAACCATCGCAGCCTCGCCCTCAGCTTTAATAACATCCTGAAGGTCTCGATGGATTTTCAACAATGCCTCTTTTGCTTCACGGATTTCTGTGAGCCGCTTGTCTGCATCCTGCTTTTCAGCCTCTATTTCATGGCTGCTTTCAACCTTTTTCAACATATCATCAACGTTTATTGATGGAGTGATTTTTGATTTTCCAATTCCCATGATTCTTGTCTTTTAATAGTTCATATATCAATAAAGGATTGTGACTTGGTCATGTTTTCTTTGGATAGCATCACACCCTCACCCATGACACATTGACGTACCATTTCAAATGTCAGGATGCCACCCTTGTTCAGATTCATCAGCATTTCTTTGTATTTGGGAACAAAGGTATCTTTCCACTCTTTTTGAAGTTTGTAGTTCTCGCTCTTGCATTTAGTCGCATTACAGATGTCTGAGAACTTTCTTTCAGTGAAAGAACTTCCGACAATAAGATAAAAGAATTTGCGGTCTATCGTGAAACGGAGAGATAACGGAAACTCGCACGCGTTTTTCCTGCGAGTACGTGAATCCAACACGACAGAAACAGAACAGTTCCGTTCC
>UMEP01045945.1_pt1 | contig 10398 bp, 10 predicted proteins | sample 1964771 | NCBI WGS metagenome assembly UMEP01 (sample SAMEA4836022, study PRJEB28245) | human gut metagenome | biome: gut microbiome; material: fecal sample | place: Denmark | collected 2008 | reverse complement strand
AGGTGTTCAAGCATCTGGAACGGCTGGCTGCCGTAGCGAACTTGTCGGAAGCGAACCGTGTGGCTTATGATAAGGCGGTAGACCGCTACTACGTCAACCGTATTTACGAGGAGGACATGCAAGACCGAGTGGAGAACGCAATGCGGGAAGGAAGAGAAGAAGGCAAGAAAGAAGGCAAATTGGAGGATGCACAAAACTTTAAGCGCTTAGGTGTCCCTGCAGATATCATAGCAAAAGCTACCGGACTTAGTGCGGAAGAAATAGCAAAGCTTTAAGAAAACGGCCTCTACGGTCACAAAGTCTTATGCCTCTTAGTGAAATAAAGAGCTTATCTTTGCCCACATAGAATGATGGAAGCCTTGAATAGACTTGCTATTATATTCCGATTGATATGCGCTTACCTTTTTGCTGTCTTGCTGATACCGATAGCTTTGGTTTGTAAACTATTTCGTAAATAAAAGATTCTTATTTGCCAAATGGGTTTTTGTATATGCCCAATAATTGTTTGGTAAAATAATAGAAGAACTGCATATCGTCTACGAAGTAACGTTTGAATAACCGTTTCGGCTCTTTCATGCATCGGTAGAGCCACTCCATGCCGATTTTTTGCCAGAATACAGGAGCACGTTTCAGTGTACCTGCCTCAAAATCGATAGTTGCCCCAAGAGCCATGAATACATCTACACCAGGCATTCGGTCACGATACTTCATTATCCATTTTTCTTGTTTCGGAGCTCCAACGCCCACCAACAGTACATTGGCCCCGCTTTTATTCACGATGTCAATAAGTTCTTTACATTCATCTTCATTCTTCTCAAATCCGAACGAAGGCGAATGTGCACCTACGACAATCTGCCTGCCCACGCGTTGGTTTATCTCTTCCATTGCTTTTTGTGCGACTCCCTCTTTTGCACCCAATAGAAAGATTTTACAATTCGGGTTATCTTTGTGATGTAAATAGAAAGCCGTAAAAAAGCTTGAACCCGGTATGGCTTCCGGTAATGGATGTTTCAACAGTTTAGACAACAGATAGAGTATCTTGCTGTCGCATACCACCCATTCCGCTTGTTGATATACCTCATAAAACTCCTTATCTCTTTGAAGTTTCACCAAATGGTCTACGTTAGGGGTTATCAATACGCCTTTTTGCAGGCTGGACAATAAACCTTTTTGAGTAAGTGAAAGAATGTCAACGTTCAAAATTCTGGTTGTATTCATAGATATAAAATCCTGATTTTTGCGGCATAAAGATTCGAGGGAACACACCAGTGTGCTCCTTTATAACATATTTAGTAAAATGTAGAATTTGTGTTTTAGGGAATTTGCGATAGCAAGATTATAAATCAATCTTGGACATATCCGCATTTAAATCTGATGTAATCAATGCGTTTCAATTAACACGTCAACATCATGTAACTCTTGTGGGGATAAATAATCCTTATCCACCAAAATCAGTACATCAATGTCGCTGTTTTTCTTTGCTTCCCCACGTGCTTCCGAACCATAAAAAATGGCGTCCGCATCCGGGACGACTTTCTTGATTGCTACTTTCAAACGATTGGTCAAATCTGTACGGTTCATAAGACTTATTGCGCCATTTCGTTCACATTCAACTTGCAAATTTTATGACGGACAAAAAAAGATTATTCCAATTTAGACCGAAGCGCTTGAAAATAAGAATAAAAAGAAGATTGCAATGCAGCGGCTTCTTCATGCTTCTTGTTATAGATGAACGAGATAAAAAATGTAGTTTCTTCAACTTCAATTCTCTCAGTAAGCAATTCCAAGGATTCTGTATCAGCGTACTTTTGAAACCAAGATTTAAACTTACGGTGTCTGGCTGCTTCATGTTTGTCGGTTGTATCGCAAACATAAAACAACACATGCCGTTTATTATAAAAAAACGATGTAACAATCGCAGCGATAGTTTCTGCTATTTTAGGATCAGTTCCTAATATTTTGCTTCTATTCTTATTCGATAAAACTAATTGGTAAGCATGTTTTATGCCAATATTTGTCTCTTCAATAAAGTTTACCAAATATTCCGCGCCTTTATCGGTTACAAAGTAAGCTGTGCCTTCTTCATATTCACTGACCAAGTAAGGAGACATGGAATTGATATGGTTCAATGAATATAACATATTAGGAAATTCAATTCAACACTTCGCTCAATTTGGCAACTTTAATTCCACGAGAAGCTAATTCAGACACAGGACGTCCCTCGCAGACACAATCCGTGCATGCCCGCTTCTTATCGACAAACTGCTGCAAGAATTTTTTTACATCCTGCTTCGTTTTAACTTGATTGATAGTTATAAAATCCTTATCCATACTTTCTTCTCTTATTTTGCAAAGGTCGCAATAAAAAATCATATAGCCAACGTTTTAGCTGTAAATTATATAGATACCATGTTGAATTTTTACAAAAGGACAGATTTTTTTGAGAAAGGTTAATTTATTAGGAAAAAATCATTGCATCAGTTTATCAAACACCTTCTCCCACGACCGATAAATACTTTCCAATGAGTAATCACGTTTGCTGGTCAGTATGGCATTCTGTGCCATTTCGTTCCGTTTGGATTCATTCTCCATGACAAAAGCTAATCGCTTAGCCATTTCATTTACCTCAAACTTACCGTTCTGTGGCTGTACAATCATTCCGTTTTCCTTGTGTTTGATAATGTCGTACACGGCGGAGTAGCTTCCATAAACGACAGGTACTACACCAAACGACATACATTCTGCCAACACCAGAGGAAAACCTTCATATTCAGATGTCAGAATCAAAATAGACGTTCTTTCGTAATAGGGAATCGAACTTTGAAAGCCTTCAAAACTAACATGCTGTAATCCTAAATCCTTTACTTGTTGCTCTAACTTCTTACGTTCCGGTCCGTCACCTACAACGGTCAGTTGCCAATCCGGAAATTGCTTTTCCAATACCGACCAAGTATCAATCACCCGGTAAACCCGTTTCTGATTGTAATCGATACGACCCATATAGATAATCTCTTTCCATTTCTTTTCGGACGAAAAAACATAATCTGATGCATCTACCGTTACCGGATTGGTTTGCACAATCAAATGATTGGGATGCTTGATGCCTGTGAAATCTTTAAATTTATCAATGAAGCTGGGAGACAATACCATGTATAGGTCGCTATGATTGTAGACATAGCGCATACTTTGGCTGGTGATTTGCTTGAATGCAAACTTCTTGCATTGCAGCATCCAGCGTTTCAGATGATTCCTTGTTTGCAACAAAGCTATCTCCACCTCTTTTATTCTTGCGTTGCTATCCGGTGAATTATGATAAACGGCAATTGTTTTGATAGCCAGTCCTTTTTTTGCTTCATTTAAAACTTTGGCTGGAATATACGGAAGTCCCCATTGGTTGATAACAATATTTATTTGCTTATTTATCAAGACGGAACGGAACTTTTCTATATTTTCTTTCGAATAACAGAGTTCGTCTAATGTAAAAACCTCAATCCGTTTGTCCAACCGTTCCAGCATCAACGGATTCGGTTGTTTAAAGCTAACAATGGTGACAGAATGACCGTGAGAAACAAAACTTTGTGCTAAAGTTGACGTTACGACCTCTTGACCGCCAACTTCAAAGACTTTCATTAAGAAAAGTATGTTCATATTTTCTAAAAGAATTTTCTTTTCAAAGACAGATAGATTGAAAAAATACCGGCTTTATAGAGGAAAGGTTTGAAGTGGGCTGATAGATTTTTCAGATTAGATTTAGGTAAATATTTCTTTTCAATCTCGATTATAGAGCAATTTTTTAAATCTCTGAAAAAATCATCACGTTTCGGATTCATTGGAACACAATGTTTTATCATAACTCCGTCCCGTTTTATGATAGGGACTATGTTTGAAGGTGCCCATATAAAATCGCTTTTTAATTGTTCAAAAACAGCTTTGCCTTTTTCTGTATGAATAAACACATTTGTCGCTCCTTTATTACTGAATTTCTTTGAAACTGAAGAAGCATCCCAACAATCGAATATCGTGATATCACTTATTCGGTGCAATGTTTTGAAATGACACTGATAACAACTGGGTCGTGATATTAAATCTTTGAAGTACAATCCTAACATCAGGTCAGATTCTTTTCCTTTATGATATTGTTTGGATGCATCGGCAAACGTGATGGTAGCCGTACTGAAATCATATCCATAATATTTGTCTCTTGACCGATAATCCACCACTTTGCTTTTTGCCAAGGTGGCATGGTATGCCAAATATTTTCGTAATAACCGTGGACTTGGTGTGCCACGGCACACCAAGTCCACGGTTATTAAATTTTCATATTTCCGATTCCTAAGATAACCATATAACCCAGCTACCTGACAAGGAGTACCACTGAATACCACCAGCCTACCTGCATCCAAAAACTTTTTTGCCTGCGTATAACTATCCCCTATCAGGCTTTGTACATATTTCGAACCACGAAACCGAGTACATCCTTCCAATGTTTCACTATATGTATGACGCAGAGTCATATTTTCATCGAATGCAGCCCCGAATACAACCCCTCCTTTCTCTATCACATAATTAGCAATGGCAGAATAAAAACCACCCGATGTGCTGTTACGTAAAATTTGAGCGTTTTTATTCTGCACCACAAAACTTTCAGGAACTGTATCGTTCTGTCTCGGTTGCTTTATCGGGCACACTTTTTCGCATAGTCCACATTCAATGCACTTTTCTGTATTTACTTTAGGGTAACGAAAACCTTCATTATCTTCTTCCATGCGAATGCAACTCTTGGGACATACATTTTCACAAGCCCAACAACCGCAACATTGTGATTTATCTGTAATGGTAATCATTAGTCTGCTTTATCTAAATCTTGTACATATCTTTTATAATAACCCGAACGTTTAAGCAATTTATTGCGGAAATAATTCTGATAAACCCAATCCAATAAGAAACAATGAAACCGACACCATTTAAAAGTTTTTCTCAGCAACTCTTTCGTTTTTGTCTTTTTCCCATGCCAAGACCCCATAAAATGATGTACACTATATCCACCCTCTTTGCCTAAAGTAGGGACTTCAAAATAGAAACGCGGATAAATGAAACATCTAGGAGCAAACTCTCTGGCTTTACCGTTCAGACGAAAATTCGGATAGTTTGCAAAAGTATAGTCATTAAAGACTGTGAAGCTGTTTTGAATTTCTCCAAAAAGTTTTTCTTGACTTGATGTATCCGTTTCCGTGTGTGCTTTGGGCGATTTTTTGGTCCTTTTCGCTCCTGTTCTTCGTCAGATAGCCCGCTATCTTCCTCATCACAGAAGCGAAAATGCCTCAAAAACTCATCCCAAATCATCGCACGATAAATTCAAAACAGCTTCTGTATTATTAGGTGTATTTTTGTGGAAAGGCATTGTTCGGTATAAATCCAATAATCCTTTGATATAAGGATGTTTGGGTTTAGCCATAATGACAGCCGTCGAAATAGCACATTCATACATATACCCTAACACCAAATCAGCTTCAAAGAAACTTTCTGGAAAAGTTTTCTTCACTTCCACATCTGTATCAAAATAAATACCTCCATAATCATATAAAGCCTTTAATCGAAAATAATCACTTACAAATGCCCATAATTTATTATTGTATGCTTCACGTATATAATTGTTTTCGTCCAAGTCGCAATTTTGCTCATTCCATTCAATAATTTTTACCCCCCCCAATTTGTTAAAAGATTTAACGCATCGATTTGCTAAATAATTCTTGGGAGTATTGCCAAACCAACAATAATGTACAATTTTGGGTATCATGATTTTATTCCTTTTAAAGCCGTATGTAAATAATCAATAGAAGATTGCCTTAACATATCCAGTCTTTCATCTACTCCCTTATAATTACAAGGCATATCCAAAATAGAGTGCAAATCACTTTGGGAATTGATTCTTCTTTGCGACAACTCTGTCAGATTCAATAAATTGTCTATACGTGTATTTGTGCTCTGTTTAGCTCGCTCGCTGAAACGGCTGAACGTAAAGAACTGTTTTTTATAGAGAATGGAAAACACCGAACAATGGAAAGAATCGGTAAATATATAGTCTGCATTCCGAATATAATTAAGAAATTCCCGTGGTCCGACATTATAGGGTGCTTCATCGGCAAAGCCTTCGTCCGACGGTATATATTCGTCCAAATGTTGTAAAGCTACAATTTTCAATCCTGTTTTTTTCTGTACCTGTTTGATTAATGTACGCTGGTCGGGATTGTTTCCTAATAGATAACAGAAAATATAGTTATCCGTAGTCAATGGCTCTATCTGTTGGATATTCATCCATTGTTCTCCCGTAAACAACAGCGTAGGGTCAAGCACCACCTGCACTTTACGTCCAGTCAGCTTATAAACCAAATCACAAGCACTTTGCTCACGTAAGGCAATATAGTCGAACCGATTCATAAAACGTCTGTTCTTTTCTACTTGAAACCAAGGCACTTCTTTTACACCGATACTGGTAGAATAAGCTATCTTCCGTACATTGTCAGGTACCCATTCCAATGTATAATAGCCATGCTCCACACTATCCGTACGCCACAACTGGTCACTTCCTACAAGGATAGCCGAATAATCGTTTGCCATTGCTTTCAACTCCGCACGGTTCTTGCAATAAGGTGAAAGATGAAACGATTCTTTCGCAAACAGATTGAACGCTTCATCACGTATTGTCCAATTTCGGGCAAAAATCGGATTCTTTTTCTTTTCCCGTTCTATCTTCATCTTGCCAAGCCGCATCTTCCAGTCGCCAATAAGCAATTTCTTGACAATGTAAATTGCTTTGTTTTCTTCCATATAATCTATTGGAGCTTTACAAGCAATGGTTTGATAAGGCAAGTGCATCTGCTGCATAATCATTTCGGTAGCGTATGCTTGCAGCATACTTCCGTAATTGTGATGAAAATAACAGGTTACGAGGGCTATGGGTTTCATAGATTATATATTGATAATAATTTTTCTCTTAAACAATTTTTAGAGTAATGCGAATCGTAATACTTTCTTTCGCGTGCAGAAATGAGATTCAAATTATCTTTTAACAAATCTAGAATCTTTTCTTGCATATTTTCCACATTCCCTTTTTTGAAATTTCTTCCAAATTCTAGTTCTGAAACCATCATGAAAAAAGGAATATCTGAAGCTATTATTGGTTTGCCAAAATAACAAGAAAGAGAAAGTACTCCAGACTGAGTGGCTGAGAGATATGGATATATTGTTACTAATGCATTCTTAAAAAGATAAGCTACTTCATCATCATTTATATAGCGATTGATAAAAATGATGTTATCTTCTTTATTCAAGTTTCTTGGGAAATATATGTCACCACTTCCTGCTATTACGAGAGTTACGTTTTTTAGTGCGGTAGATTCTGTAAATACCCTGTAAGCTAAATCAACACCTTTATATTTTTCAATGCGTCCAAAATACAATACATAATTGTTTTTGCCTGCAAGTTCCAATGGGGAGGATTGACCAGTAATTATAGTACTATTCACTAGTGACGGAAAGTCAAAATAATAAATATTTTTATGCGGAAACATTGCTTTCAGTTCTTTTTCTTGTGTGTTACTATTGGTGACTAAATTGTTGATAGATTTTCTGATTTTATCTAATTTCTTATACATTAATTTTTGTCGCAACATCTTATAAAAAGCCTTATTTGCTTCATGCGGATGTAAATCGTGAACCGTGAAAAAGACTTTATACTTTTTAGACAAATCCGTTATTATTTTTCCATATGGGACTTCACTTGTCATGAAATGTATTGTATCAACTTCATTTTCATCACAGTATTTGAACAAAAGCCGTGAAATTTTTTTTGATGGATAAATTAAATCACATAACTTGTTTATATTGGAATTTTTACGGTATATAATGATGCCATTGTTTCGCATTTCTTCAGCTATATTTTTACTGAAATAATGTCTTTCGTCTTCAACTAAAAAGTATTTTACCTTGTCTTTTGGACAGAATGCATTGATTATTTCACTCGCATATGGCCCCATTCCCGCCCAAGAACTAGTTGCTACAAATAAAATATTAGACATGAATTCAAAGTATTATTAAAACATTTTTGAGGTTTTGGTTATTTATAACAGCAAATACCTTTAAAGGATAATTTTTTATTTATCAAAATGTTATTTGCTGGTAGATTTACAATACGATTTAAAGCATCTATTAAATGCCTACATTGTGTATTTCTTATAATGAAATACTTCAAGTGTAAGTTTTTGAAAAACATAGGATAATCATTTGCTTGATTTTAATGTTCTTATGCATAAGAAATCTGCATAATCTGTGGTATTTATGGATTTAAAATCATAGCAATTTGCTGTTATAAAAATTTCAAACAAAACATTAGTAATTTGCAACTATGAGTTGGGTTTAGAATCTTGTTATAATAACTTAATAAGTCTTTTTTTTGTTTTTGCGTCAAATTCTTTCTTTCTTTTAATATCTCACCTAAAGGACGTTTCATATAAAAAGTTCTATTGCCATATCCTTTGTCTTTTGCGAAGTCTGAAATCCATTTGGTGTTTAAAATTAGAGACTTAATTTTTCTATATAAAATAGAATTTTCTTTATTGGGAGATATGTTTTCATCGCTTTTGCGCCATTGGACTTTTGCATTATTACAAGTTATGATTCCGTTTGTAACATTTGAGAATTTTATCCAACTGATAAAATCACTTCCCCATGCTAAATCAAAATTTTGAAACCTTCCTTGTGCATAAAAAATGTCTTTTCTAATTACAAACTCAATGACAAAGCTAATCAAATGCCCTTTTAATTTTTCATCAATATAATATCGTGTAGAACATTTTTTTGGGAATAGTGGTAATTCATCTATGGTATTAGTGGAATTGTTTAAACGATTTACATTAAAATGTATTAATCCATTATTGGGATTATTCTTTATAGTCTTATAGAATTCTTCAACGCAGTTTAAATCCATTACGTCATCATCTGAGAAAAGCCAAATCCATTCCTCATCTTGCACCATATCAATACAGCGTTCCCATTGTGCTACGAGATCCTTACTTCCAAGATTTGAGTTAAATCGCTGATATACAATATTTATTTTATCATTATATTGTTCTACAATTTCTTTAATATTATTGGGGCTACAATCATCACCTATATAAAGCGTGAAGTTTTTGCAAGTCTGTGCAGCTATCGAGTCTAATGCTTCTGATAGAAATTTTGATTTATAGGCTGGAATTATGATTGCTAAAGTATTTCTATTATTCATATAATTTGCTTTATAGATTCAATATTTTATAACTATTCAGTGGATAATTTTGTTAACAGTAATTATTCTCAATGGAAATATTGCAGAAAGCAAGAGTATAGATATATAAGTGAAAGTCAATATTCTATTGTGTTCATTTCTTTTAATTGTTAGGACTTGTTGATTTAAACATCTGATTATCATTATATTTATCTAATAAACAACTGTAGTTTTATTATACTCTACAATTGCTTTGTTAATATTTTAATCTTCCGTGCGAAATAGATGTGATTACACGCATTAAGAAAATAATTGAGATGCATAGCCAAAAAATAAATTCATCTTGTTGAACAGACATAACTGCATATACATTAGAAGTAAAACCTGTAACAAATAAGCAAAAAAACTTTACAATTATAATTAGTTCAATAAATCCTATTTTTTGTTTAATCTTTATTTTATTGCAGATTGAGTTTAAAAAGAAAAATATTAAAACACATACTATTATTGTTCCTAACACGTTGAAATCCAAGTAAAATGATCCAATAAAGGTGTAAAATACACTTGTTTTGATACCTATTCTGCTTTCATAGACATCATTGGCTATATCATTGTTTTTATATCCATTACCGTTTAATAATGACTTTATATAAGAAAAGTTTTTATCTCCATTTAAATCTTTCTCTAATGGCCATAAAACATCTGAAAACCGTATCATCCCTTCACCCAAATATTGAGAAATCCATTGTGACATATATATGTTGGATGTACTTAATTCTCCTGTGGTAAAACGTGATATTGATATAGCTGAAAGACCTAATACAATACTACTAAATACAACGATTGCTGTTATTCTTATTTTTTTTACAATGTTTTTCCAAATACCACTATTATATATACTACTAAATATTAGGAAATATCCAATAGCTACAGTGCAATCTTTCACAATTCCTCCTCTGCTACCTGCTTGGAATGCATATAGAAAAAAAGATAATACTCCTAGCAGAAGACAGGTATTTACAATTTTGTTATATTTAGTATGCTTTTTTAAAAAAACATTATAACAGAGAAGGAAGACGATTAGATCGTAGAATCGCCTAATTACTGAAAAAAAAAGTTTTACTGGTGGAAAAAAT
>UMEP01031994.1_pt1 | contig 10400 bp, 6 predicted proteins | sample 1964771 | NCBI WGS metagenome assembly UMEP01 (sample SAMEA4836022, study PRJEB28245) | human gut metagenome | biome: gut microbiome; material: fecal sample | place: Denmark | collected 2008 | reverse complement strand
CTTATTTGTGACTTTAGTCGCAGCGTGTTGAATACTCGCTCGTATCCAGCACTTGCTTCAAGGCCACAAATAAGGATTATTTCATTCTCAGCGGGCTGTATTGCTATCGCTTTTGTTGCCATGCTCGCCTCAAAAGGATCAATTCCGAATCCAAAGCTCGTACTTTTCTTAAAGACTGGAATTTGTGGGGGATTTACTACCTTTTCAACCTTTGCTTTAGAATCTGCAACTCTGATGAAAAGCGGACATCCGAAAGTGGCTTTTCTCTATATGTTATTGAGCATCCTCGTGGGGGTAGGTGCTATTTTTATTACTGAGTTCGTTTGTTTCGGCACCTCCGAATCCCTCCTCGAAAACACACATCCGCAATAATCCTGCCGATACAGATGGTATTCCTCAGACAATGCAATAGAACGTAAATACCCTCCTTTTTTCTTAAAATCAGATGGCAGATGTTTCACCCCATATTTATCAGCAAGTTTTTCTCCAATCTCATTAATCCACTGGGCATTTTTGTGCGGGCTGATTGAAAGGGTTGTCGAAAAATAATCCGCTCCCATCTCTGCAGCTTTCTTCGCGGCTTCTTCCATACGAAGTGCGTAGCAGTGATAACAGCGAAGTCCTCTTTCCGGCAAGTCTTCCATTCCCCTTGCCATATCAAAAAATACCTGTGGGTCATAATCACCTTCTACGAAAGTAACATCTTCCTCATAACCTGCTTCATGAATAAAACGCTGAAGCTCTTTTACCCTTTTGGTATATTCTATTTCTGGTGTGATATTGGGATTATAATAAAAAATCGTAATTTTAAAATACTTTGTCAGATATTCAAGAACATAGCTGCTGCAAGGCGCGCAGCATGCATGAAGGAAAAGAGCTGGGCGATTTTCTCCCTCAGCACACTCCTTCTCAATTTTATCTGTGATTTTATCCAATATCTTTTGATAATTTACTTTCTGAATATTATTTGTATTCATCTAAACTCTCCTTGTAATTTTATTTCTTCAAAATATCCATAACAAACTCATCATAATCCTGCTTTTTCATTTAAAGTGTTTATTTTGAAGCATTGTATCACAAAATAAATAAAATTCTGACTGTTCTTCAACTGCCAAAGACAGCCTCAGAGAATAAAATAATCCTTATTGTGGCCTCGGAACAAGTGTTGGATACGGGCGGGCAGAGCGAGTATTCAACACGCTGCGACTAAAGTCACAAATAAGGATTATTCTCTGAGGGTGTCTCCCTTTGCCTGCGGCAAAGCAGAAGTTACTCTAAACCTTTGATTGCGTTGACTGTCTTCTGGTATTTTTCTTCTACTTTCTGGAACATATCTTCACTTCCGGCTGTTTCTTTTCCTCTTAACTTTTCAGTGATTTCTGCGCTTGCTTCGTAGAGTTCATCAAATCCGAGGTTTAAGCATACACCTTTTAATGTATGTGCTGCGCGGAACGCTTCTTCGCCATCATTTTTTTCCAGATTTTCTTTTAAATTATTAAAGCTTGGATCTTGTAAGAACTTTAAGGCAAAACGTTTAATCATGGCTTCGCTGCCCATTCTTCCTAAAACACTCTCGTAATCAGACCCCATCTGTTCATAACATTCTTTTACTGTCATTGTCGTTCTCCTTAATTCTTCTTCATTTTACTTAACATTTCTTACTTTTTGTCTTCTGGCATGGATAATTCTGATATTTCTGAAATCGGACATTGTACTGGTACTGGTGAAATTTCTGGAACATCCTGAACTTCAAGTTCTTCCTTTATTTTCCCTTGAATCTCTTCGAGACATTCTAAAAGAAGTGGATTAAATGCCCCACATTCTCCGGCTAATATCATTCTAACCGCTTCTTTATGCGAATAGGCCTTCTTATAGATGCGATCACTCACTAATGCATCATACACATCTGCCAACGATACAATCTGAGCGGAAATAGGAATCTGTTCTCCTTTTAAGCCGTCCGGATAGCCTCCTCCATCATACCGTTCATGATGCCAGCGGCAAATCTCATAAGCAACTTTTACTATTGGTTCATCCTGGTGTAATGCCAGATTCTTTAAAATAGATGCGCCAATAATCGGATGTCTTTTTATGACTTCAAATTCTTCCTCTGTCAGCTTTCCTGCTTTATTTAAAATTCTATCGCTGATGCCAATTTTTCCAATATCGTGAAGTGCAGATGCCGTTATAATAAGCAGCCTGTCTGACCCATTCAAATGATATTTATCTGTCTTTTGTACAAGACTTTCTAATAAAAGTCCAGTGAGAATATTGATATTAAGCACATGCTGGCCGCTTTCTCCATTACGGAACTCCACAATCTGGCTTAATATACTGATCATCATCCGATTATTCTTTTCTTTTTCATATACCTGATTCGTAATTAACGTAACAAGATGTCGCTGTTTTGCATAGAACTTGATAGTATTCAGCACTCTTCGATATACTACTCTTGCATCAAATGGCCGACTGATATAATCGACAACGCCCATCTCGTATGCTCTTCGCATGGTATCCGGCGAATTTTCACTGGAAATCATGATAACCGGAATTTCTTCATTCCAATGTTCCTTTATCATGAAGTCAAGAACTTCAAATCCATCCACGACTGGCATAACAATATCTAAGAGTACACTGGAAATGCTTGTACCATATTGTTGAAGAATTTCAAGTCCCTCTTTTCCATTCTCCGCCTCTAAAATATCAAATTCTTCTCCAAGCATTTCTGAAAGAAGCATGCGGTTCATTTCCGAATCATCGATAATAAGAATCTTTTGCCCGCCTTTTCTTCCAGTTTCTCTATCTTCAGTACAGATCTTAGATTGTTCTGTAACTACGCTATTCTTTGTCATCTTTGCCTGGTACATATACTTGTCTGCACGTCGGATTGCATCTTCTATCTTCTCTCCATTTGATAAAACACCTCCAACACTCACAGAAAGACGAAGCTGTGAATATCCTGGAACTGCTGCTGTATGAACTCTTTCCTGAATCTGGCGCAGCTTAATCTCAAAAGCATCTCCCTTGATATCCGGCAATAAAAGTAAAAACTCATCACCACCATATCTTATGAGTATATCGCTCTTACGGATATTCTTCTTTATGATCTGTACAACAGTATCTAATACCATATCTCCTGCTTCGTGGCCATAGGTATCATTGTAAATTTTAAAATCGTCCAGATCTATCATGGCAACTCCAGCTGAAAAACGTGTTGTCTTAATCTTCTCTTCAAAATACCTGCGATTATATACGCCTGTCAGTGCATCTCTGTAAAGCTTATCGTTATATCCGCTAATCTCACTCAATAACTGATTCTTTCCATCATCATCTACCAGAACTTCTCTGTCAAGACGGCTGATCATTTCCATCGCATATGGCTTACCATCTATCTTTACATATTTCGAAATTACCTGATAAAAATCCTGTCCAAGTAATTCAAGCTTCGTGCGCTGTACTTTATCCTGCATTACTTTTAATGAAACACAGTTCTCACAAACTTCATTCCTTCCCCAAAAAGAATAGCACTGGCATACCTCGCCGCCCTCTGACTCAATACCACTGCCTCCATAGAGAGTTTCTTCATCAAGCAAACGCACAATGTCGAATACTTTTTCAAGTTGCTTTATCATCTCTTCTGATTCCTGCTTTGTCATTGTTTCATCTGCCTGCATCCGTTCCCCTCGCTTTCCTTTTTGTCTGTTGTGACATCCTCCCCGCCTGTATAGGTGAGGCTTCCCAACCTCGGCAAGTTTGGTTCTCGTTCGATAGCACTACTGTGCTAAGCATATGCGAGCTATCCCCGTGTGTCCCACGGTTGTGTTATATTTTATAGCATATTACTGTTTTTATTATACCATTATGTAAACATATTGCATAGTACTATTCTCGGATATAGCAGCCTTTCTGCTCCCAGTGGCCAACCCACTTTGCCTGCCGATTTGTACCCTGCGGCCGCTTGCCGGAGGCTATCTGTAACGGATCTCCTACTGTATTCTTGTTATGAACTAAAACATCATATACTGCTTCATCCAGTCCTGTCTTTTCCAGATTCACAGCCGTTGTCTGGTCAAAGTCCGTATGTACCTTATGAATTGCAACGGCTGCTGCTTCTGCCGCTGCCTTGATTGCTCCAGCATTTCCTTCGAACTTAATAAGAATATGTCCATCATATCCACTATACTCATATCCTAAAAGCCTGATATTGGCACTTTTTGCTATGGTATCCGCTGCCTGCAAGGCTGCTGCAAGACCGACGGCTTCTACAAAGCCGACACATTTCCTTCCCACACCACTCTCCTCCTGACATTTTACTATATAAAAATTCAAATAACTATTTCAGAAACAATTCGTAAAATCACATGTAAAAATCCTCTGAATCTGAAATTGTTCTCATTATCCCATGATTATAATTATAACAGAGAATCCCATAAAATCAAGGAAAGTAATTCTTGACATTTTAGTGCCTAAACTATATAATTTTTGAAGCATTTTTTGTAATCTCGGAATTATTCTATATTTAATTTTGTTATTTTTTGATTGATTGTACTCAAATTTATAAAATAAATATGATGCATAACATTAATAAAATTTGAATTCAGCCACCAAAAAGCTATTTTCAAAATCAAATACAGGAAAACTCCGTGAGTGCATCATCAGGGAGGTATTTATGAAAGAAAGAGAAAAATTAGGTTCTCGTCTTGGATTCATTCTGATTTCCGCCGGCTGTGCAATTGGAATCGGAAATGTATGGAAGTTCCCTTACATGGCTGGGCAAGGAGGCGGCGGTGCATTCGTACTCTTCTATCTCATTTTCCTGCTCATGCTCGGACTTCCTATTATGACAATGGAATTTGCCGTTGGAAGAGCAAGTCAGAAAAGTCCTGTAAAAGCTTACTACGCTTTGGAGAAACCAGGACAGAAATGGCATATCCACGGTTACATCACATTAATCGGATGTTATCTGTTAATGATGTTCTACACAACCGTTTCCGGATGGATGCTTCATTACTTCTATCTGACCGCAACTGGAAAGTTTACCGGACTTGATTCCGAGACAGTATCCGAACAGTTTAACACGATGCTCAGTCAGCCGCTCGTTATGGGATTCTGGATGGTTGTTGTCGTTATCGCCGGTATTTTAGTATGTTCCATTGGATTACAGAATGGACTTGAAAAAGTAACAAAAGTAATGATGATTTCCCTTCTCCTTATTATGATTGTCCTTGCTGTCAACAGCTTTTTTATGGACGGCGCAAAGGAAGGCTTAAGTTTTTACTTAATTCCTGACTTTGGACGAATGAAAGAAATCGGAATCATTAAAACGATTACCGGTGCCATGAACCAGGCATTCTTTACATTAAGTCTTGGTATCGGCGCCATGGCAATCTTCGGAAGTTATATCGGAAAGGAACGCTCTTTACTTGGAGAGTCTTTAAACATCGCTCTCTTAGACACATTCGTAGCAATCACTTCCGGACTGATTATCTTCCCTGCCTGCTTTACATTTAACGTAGACCAGACTTCCGGACCAGGGCTTATTTTTATCACTCTGCCAAATATCTTTAACCATATTCCTATGGGAAGATTATGGGGAAGCCTATTCTTCGTATTTATGTCCTTTGCCGCATTTTCCACGATTCTTGCCGTATTTGAAAATATCATTTCCTGCGGTATGGAATTAACTGGATGGAGCAGAAAGAAATCAAGCTTTGTCAATGCCATCGCTATTATCTTACTTTCTATTCCATGCGTACTTGGATATAACTTATGGAGCTGGGATGGATTTGCTGTATTTGGCGGTGCTGTACTTGATTTTGAGGACTTCTTAGTAAGTAACCTCTTCCTTCCACTCGGTTCCCTTGTATATCTTTTATTCTGTACAAGCCGATACGGATGGGGATGGAAGAACTTTACTACAGAAGCCAACACGGGAAAGGGGCTTAAGATGCAGAACTGGATGCGAGGATATATTACTTACATCCTTCCGCTAATTGTACTGTTTATCTTCTTCTTTGGATTATATGATAAATTTTTCTAAATTTTGATTTGCACAGTAATAGACGCCCACAGAAAATAAAAGAAACTATATTTGTGACTTTAGTCGCGGCGGTTTGGATACTCGCTTATACACGCGAGTATCCAAACCTTGCTCCGAGGCCACAAATATAGTTTCTTTTATTTACTGTGGGCTGTGCTTTGGATGGGCAAGAAAAAATGCAATCTATTTTGGAATAATTTGCAAATCCGTCGAAGGATCGTCTTTGACAGTTAAAGGAAATTCAGAAATTATTTTTGAGAAATTTGAGGAAGGAGATTGGCGATATAGAATATTCAAGATATGAGTTCTGAATTTATATAGACAGCCAAAGACAGCCCACGCTACAAATCAGAATCCTCCACATCAATCACTTTGGGTTGTTTGCGGTAGAGAATATCATACATGACTGGAACGATAAATAGGGTCATCAATGTTGCATAGAGCAGTCCAAATGCAACTACCACTGCCATTCCCTTCTGCATCGCATTTCCGGCATCCTGTGAAAATACCATAACACTCATGGAGAGAATTGTGGTGAGTGCAGTCATGAGAATGGGGCGCATTCTTGTTTTTCCTGTTTCTATCAGGGCTTCCCGTTTACTCATGCCACCTATTCGCAGCTGGTTGACGTAATCAACGAACACAATACCATTGTTTACAACGGTTCCCATTAAAATCATGAATCCCATCAACGCCATTGCGGAGATGGACATTCCAAAAAATCCAAGTCCGATCATTCCTCCTGTGAACGCTAATGGTACAGTGAAAATAACGATAAATGGGGATAAAAGGCTCTGGAACTGTGCAACCATTACTAAATAAATGAGCATGAATCCAAGTGCTAATGCTTTTCCCATCTGTTTTAACATATCTGTTGTCTGTGTGGCATCACCGGAAAGTTTTACTTCATAGCCGCCTGGCGCTTTGTATTTATCAATCTTATCCTGTAACTTTCTTGATAAAAGGGTTGCATTTGCATTTTCATCAATTTCTGCCGTTACGGTAATATATGGTTTCTGGTTTTCTCTGGTGATGTTGTCCATGCTGTATCCATCATCTTCAGAAGCAAAATCAGACAGTTTATATGTATGTTTTTCATCCTCACCATCACTGTTTTTCTCGGTTGTTTCTATTTTCATATCTAAAATATTTTCATAGGTGAGTTTATCCGTCTCATTAATGAGGTTGACTTCCACATCTTTCTCATCCATGTTGAGCGTAATCGCATTTTTCTCCGTTGTAGTATGTTTCAATATTTCCTGATAAATCTGTGCGATAGTCAGTCCATGTTCTGCCGCTTTATTGCGGTCAATTTTCAAATGAAGCATTTTGTCAGCGGACTCAATACCATTTGACGCTGTTTTTACTTCGGAAATCTCTTTCATCATCTTGATAACATCTTCACTGATTTTAATTAACTTCTGCTGGTCCTCTCCATATACGTTGACAGAAAGCCCTCCACCGGAAAGACTTGACATATCGCCCATTGCAGAAGAAGAAACCGTGATTTCCTTACATTTTACTCTTTTAGTTTTGCTCTCGATTTCTTTTCGGATTTTGCGAAATTCCTTTGTTGTCTTTATATTATCTTCTGTGATGATATTAAAGCTGAAGCTTGTGTAATTATCTGTCGTTCCTGTTCCGAGCATACTGGAAGTTACACTGGCATTCCCATCAAGGGCGGAAACCTTTTTAATGCCGTCTACTCCAGTTAGAATTTCCATAACCTCATCTGCTGTCTTGTAAGCATTTTCTTTTTTTACGTTATCATCTAATGTCATACTGACTGCAATCTGATTACTGTCCATGTCATCCATCATAACAATTCCCGTCCGCATACTCTGCATCACACAAAGTACAAGAAGTACAATAGAAATCGCTAACGGAACAATCTTAAATCGGAGAGCCAGTTCTAACACTTTTCCATACACATCTTTTATCTTATCAAACCACGGCTGTTTTACATCTTTTGTTTTTCTAAGAAGCACAGAACCCATTGTCGGCACAACAGTAAGTGCCACTAATAAAGAAGCAATTAATGCATAGGAAATGGTAAATGCAAACGGCATTAAAAGCTGGCTTACCATACCCGAAGTATATACCATCGGCAGGAATACGCAGATTGTTGTAATCGTGGATGCAAGAATCGGCCCTGCTACCTGCGCTGTTCCCCTCACCGCTGCCTTTGATGCCGACATTCCTTCATTTCGAAAACGGTAAATATTTTCCATTACTACAATGGAGTTATCTACGAGCATACCGATACCAAGACAAAGCCCGGCCAACGACATAACGTTAATATTAATTCCCGTAAAATACATGATAATAATAGCAAATAATACACTAAACGGAATACTGAATGCAACAACGATTGTCGGGCGGATATCTTTTAAGAAAAGAGCAAGTACAATAATTGCAAGTACTGCTCCTAAAAGGATACTGCTCAATACACTCTTTATAATAATGTTAATGTAATCACCCTGATTCATTATCGTGGTAAAGGAAAGTCCTTTATATTTTTTCTCTAAATCTTTAAAAGAGTTCTGAATTCCCTTGGATACGGTACTCGTATTTGCAGTACTTCCTTTAAATACTGATAAAAGAATCGCATTTTCTCCATTAACCTTAGAATAAGCATCTCCCTGATTATCCACTACTGTGATATCAGCAATATCTTTTACCCGAATCTTTCCCACTCCGTCAATCTTTGTGAGAACAAGGTTTTTAAGCTGCTTTTCATTGGTAAAATTATCTCCGACTTCCACAAGCCACTGGTGTGAACTCTTATCCTCAATATAACCTGCCGGCATGGAAAAGTTCTGTGCTGAAATCATTGCAGACAGTGTATCGAGACTTAAAAGGGTATCAATATTTGCATTCTCTCTTGCCGCCTTTCGGGAATCTTCCAGTTTATCTTCTGAATCCTTTAACTCTTTTTCCGCAGATTCTATCTGTGTCTTACCTGCCGCAATCTGTGCTTGTCCCGAACCAAATCCTGCAGCGGCTGAATATCCGCCTGCAATAAGCTTTGACTGCTGCTCATCTAAGCCTTTCATCTGTTCATTTAATTTATCAATAATCGCTTTCTGTACCTTAATTTTTACTTGCAGGTTAGAAAGTTCAGTATCAATCTGTGGCAGGCGAACCTCCACTGCCTTATACATCTGTTTTAATGAATCTATTGTCAGCTTGGAAAACTGTTCACCATACCCCATCTGCTCCATCCAGGAAACAAAGGCTTCAAACTGCTTTGGATGTTGTATTGCTTCTTTTACAGAAGACGGAATCGTAATTCCCATCTGCTTTGCAGCCTCTCCCATTGTCGCATTCAAACTTTTGAATGTGTTATTCAGCGTCTTATACGTCTTCTCTAAACCTGCATCTTTATATGCTTTCTTCTCCGCTTTTAATGCACTCTGACTCGCTTTTAAGCTGTTAAGTTCCGCCTCATATGCTGCTTTCTGGGATAACGCTTCTGCGAGCTTTGTCTGTGCCTCTGCAAGCTTTGTATTCGTCTCTTCCTGCTTGCTGCTCAGCGTCTTTTCCTGCTTCTTTAACTGTTCCTTACTCTTTTTTAAAGAAGCCTTCGCCTCCTCAATCTTATCACTCGCCTCAAGGAGCTTATCATTCGTCTGTCCGAGAATCTTATCATTCATCCGGTCAATTTTCTTCTCATTCAGTCGGATTTCCACATGATCTTGTATCAAGCCATTCGCAGATACACTGGCAACATCATCCTGACGCTCCAGGTACGGCTTTACCGTCTGCTCCGTAAAACTGGACAGTTCCTTAATGTCTTTTCCCTCATAACTGACACTGGCATACATCGTTGCCATCATATCCGCACTGATTTCCATGATATTGGGTGTTCCGCAGCCCTCCGGCAAATCTAATGAATTCAGCGCTTTCGATACACGAACCAAAGCTGCCTCCATATTTGTATCTTCTGCAAACTCTAACATCAACATTCCATAATTATTTGCCGAAGTACTTGTCAGCTTCTCCACGCCGTTAATCGTACCAAGCGTACTCTCCATCGGTTTAACAACATCACTTTCCACCTTTTCCGGAGAAGCACCCACTTCCGTTGTAATCACAGCCATGTATGGGAGTTCCATTTTCGGCAAAAGATCTGTCTGCATCTCACCGAGACTGACAAAACCAATAACCAGGACAATGATTACGGTCACCAATACAAAATATGGCTTCTTCACAAAAAACTTTGTCATATCCTTTCCTCTAACTTTCTTTTTGTTCTCTTTCTTTATTTCTCTATCTGAAAAATGTCCACCCTCTACTATCAGAAATAAATCCTTAAATTTAGACATTATCATATAATTGTATCACAAGATGTGGGAAA
>UMEP01051506.1_pt1 | contig 10423 bp, 5 predicted proteins | sample 1964771 | NCBI WGS metagenome assembly UMEP01 (sample SAMEA4836022, study PRJEB28245) | human gut metagenome | biome: gut microbiome; material: fecal sample | place: Denmark | collected 2008 | reverse complement strand
CTCTTGCGTATCCTCTGGACTTTCTATTGTTCCGAGTGCCATCCCATTCAGGAATTCCCGGATTCCGTCTGACATATTCAGCTTCTTTTCCCTGCTATATGTACAGATCTGATTCAGAAAATCCAATACCTGCTTTGCATCTTGCTGATAATCTGCAGAGGTAGGGTGCAGTGCTTCTTTCAATCCAAGCGAATCAAATATATCTTCTCCTGACAATACTTCTTTCTCTGTATAAAACAGCATCATATTCTTATATATATCAGATTTCTCTGTCTTGTGATTCTTTATAATGTCTTCTGCTTTCTTTTTTGTGCATTTGTCTCCGAACCTTTTATCCATCAATACCTGCATTCCCGCCTGTATATCGTCCGGATGCGTCGCAAATCTTAAGACATACATAAGCCAGTTCAATACAGGAATATCTTTCCACGACTTTTTCACCGATACTTCATATGGAATATTCTGTTCTGCAAACATCTTTTCCAGGATTTCTGCCTGTTTTTGCAGCCTGTAAAATACTGCAATATCCCTGTATTCCTTCCCTTCCTGATGAAGTGTCCAGATCTTGTCTGCCAGATACATTGCTTCCTGAAACGGATCATAATGATTCCTTATCTGAATCTTCTCCCCGCATTCATTACTGCCTTGAATCTTTCCGCCAAATTGAAGGAAACGGTTTGCCGCCTCCAGAATGGATGCATTCGATCGGTAATTAACCGGAAGTGAAAGTTCTTTTGCCTGAAACCTGTTCTTTAACAGGAAAAACATATTCTGAGTTGTCCCGCGGAAACTATAGATCACCTGATTTGGATCTCCTACTGCAAAGATTTTCGTCTCCGGTCCTTTTAATGCTTCCAGAAATTCCAGCTGTGACCGGTCACTGTCCTGTACTTCATCCACAATAATCCATTCTGGCCGAGAATTTTTCCCCATTTTCAGAAGTCTTGTCCCCTCTTCCAGCAGATCGGAAAAGCTCATTTTATTCTCTTTCTTCTTTTCCTTTTGTAAAAGAGGATATAACCGAAACAGTTCATCCTTATAGCGGCTGGTTACTTTTCCGGCCTTATAATTTGGATATTCCTGCTCCAGTCTTTTTTTCAAACGGTTTTTATACTTTACTTTCAGACTATATTCTGCAATCAGACAAAGCGCCAGTTCCTGTTCCTCGTCCGGATCTATAATTTCAAACTCCGAAGTCCATTCTTCCGGTGCCATGCTGCTATTTTCCACTGTATGAGCTATTTCTCCATTCTCTGCTTTTGCCTGTAACAGTGTATTTTTCAGCATCCGCATGGCAACACTGTGGAATGTTCCAAAAAACTGCACCTGTTCTTCCGTAAGTCCCGGTTCTTTTTTCTTCAGACGTTCAATAATCTCTCCTGCTGCCTTATTCGTAAATGTCAGCACCACCATCTTCTCAAGCGGAATCTTCCTTTCATAATGCAAATATAAAATTTTCGCGATCAGTACGGTCGTCTTCCCACTTCCTACATTGGCATTTACAATACATGCATCATTTTCATCTGTCACTGCTTCCATCTGATAGGAATTCAACCAATTCCATTCTTCCTTAAAATCCATTCCTGTCACCTAAAATTTATCTTCGTATCGTCGTTTTAACTTGCCTTCTGTCTTTTTCTTTCGCTCCATGTCCTCTTCTGTACGGACAACAATCTCCATATCCTGTGGACATACTGCGTGAAATTTTAATATGTTTTTGATACTTTTCGCATTCTCCGGTATCTTCAGCCAGTCCTCATAAAAGTAACTGTCCACGATCAATATCAGGTTATGCTTCTCTATTTCTACTCGTTTTGCGGTCTTCAGAAATGCGCCTCCACTCTCTCCATTCTTAATCACTGTCTCACAGAATTCGTTCCATTTCTCCGGAAGTTTAAAGAATGAATACTGTTTGCGGACACCCGGACGCTCTTCTTCTACCTGCTTTTTTACATATTCCGGGGCTTCCAGCCTTTCCTTCAGGCTTCTAAGTCCCCATAACACCATCTTCTTACTTAATGTATAGTCTCCCACACAGGCCGGACAGCCATCCTCACAGGAACATCCCTTCACCATCTGAATCGCATGGTCGATCACCTCTGGGATCAATTCATAGATTTTCTCTGAATATCCAAGACCACCTTCATACTTATCATAAATGAATAATGACACCACTTCGTGTCCTTCTGATTCTCCGCTGCCAAAATCCACATATCCCTGCACGGTCGCATTATTAGACATTCCTGTATTGATATCATCACGTTCCGTCATCGTCACCATCATCGCCGCGTTCTTTATCGCATTTTGCAGGCCTTCGAAGTGATTATTCAATACAAGTTCTCCTGCCCCATTCGGTAACAGCAGACTTCTGTATACGCGCACCACATCCTCCGGAATATCAATCCATGTACTTTCTGTATCATAATCTTTCTGAAGCGGCTGTGTCAGTGATACATACCCAAGATTCTGATGATTATGAAACTGTAATTTCTTGAACATCGAGATCACTTCGTCTACATTAATATCTCCGAAATGTATCTTCGTTCTTTCCACTGTTTTTTCCTGAAAAGTCTGAAGGATCCGGATGTCTTCGGTTCCTGCCGGGACTGTATAATAATTTCCTTCAAATGGTTTCGCCGTTGCTGTCCTGCTTACCAGATCCAGTTTCAGAACCTCATACAATGCACCGTCATGCATATAGACTGCTCCCGGATGTAATTCATGATAGGCCTGCGACTCATCCATCTCTGTAATCTCACGATTCTCATTATCCAGAATTAATTTGAATCTCGTCTTATCCATATTTCTCAGACTGTAATCCCCTGCGGGAAATGCAGGACCCGACCAGGCAAATCTCCCGGCCCTACTTTTTACTTCTTCTGCTTTCATCAGAACAGGAATGATCTCACCAAGACTCGGAAACAATGCTGCATCATCCAGACTCAGTGGAAGTTCTGCCGCTGCCGCACGGATATGTGCCAATTCAATCAGCAGATTATCCGGGTCTACGATCGCATTTTCACTTTTTCCTTCAAAAAGCCACCCCGGTTCCACTGCAATGTACTGGTCAAATGGCTGATTTTCAAGAATCAGGTAATTCACACAGGTCTGTCCGTTTCTCCCTGCACGGCCACTCTGCTGCCAGAATGATGCCCGCGTCCCAGGATATCCGACGATTACCGTCGTATCCAGGCTTCCGATATCAATTCCAAGTTCCAGTGCATTAGTCGACACCAGTCCGTTCAGTTCCCCGGACATCATCTTCCGCTCAATTTCTTTTCGTTCCAGAGGTGTGTACCCGCCTCTGTATCCGGCAATTTTTCTGCTATCTGCCTGACTTAAGAAACCTGCCGCATCCAACTTGTCTCTTGTCTCTTTCAAAATAACTTCTACCGTTCGTCTGGATTTTCCAAATGCAATAAAATGCCTCTGCTCTTTTACCAGATCCGGAAGCATATCTGCCGCGACCGTAGACGCCGCATACCTTCCATAAACCTTGTCGTTATGCCCTTTGATCTCCGGCGGCTGGATAATTCTATATTCCCTGACCGGTGATGGAGATCCATCCTTCTCAATCAGAGAAAATGCAGTGCCACATACTTTTTTTGCAAGTTCTACCGGATTGGCGATTGTCGCAGAACTGCATAAAAACTGGGGGTTTGAATGATAATACTGGCAGATTCTGTGCATCCGCCTGAAAATATTCGCAAGATGGGCACCAAATGCGCCCCTGTAACTGTGTAATTCATCGATCACAATATATCTCAGATTTGCAAAGATAAAGTCAAACCCATACTTACTGTGATTCGGAAGAAATGCAGAGTTCAACATTTCCGGATTCGTTAATATAATATTCGCACTCTTTCTGATGCGGCTGCGCTCTGCGGGCATCGTATCTCCGTCATAGACTCCTGCCTGAATCTTCCCTTCTCCGAAATATTCCAGTACCGGCTGCAATGAACGGTACTGATCACTCGCCAGCGCTTTCGTCGGATAGACGAAAATCGCCCTCGTGAGTGGATCTTCCAATATCTTCTGCAGGACAGGAAGAAGAAATGCCAGCGTTTTTCCGCTGGCAGTCGATGTCGTGATCACTGTATTCTCTCCCCGTCCGGCCTTTTCAAACATTTCCGTCTGATGCGTATAAAGAGCATTAATCCCCTGTTTTCCGAGATATTCCTTTATTTCATCATTCATAGTATCCGGAAATTCTGCATAAGAAGCTTTCCTCTCCGGCACAATGCGCATATATACCGTCATATCTTCGATTGACATCTTTTCATCCTTCTTCATTCTTACTCCTCGTATTCAAACTTACGAATCTCACAATTCTTGATACCGAACCTTGCAAATTCATCATTCGTCATATCACAAAAATAAGACTGTATCGCTCTTGAGATCCCGTTATGTGCAACCAGAAGATATGTCTTCTGATCTGATTCTTTCTTAATATCATCGAGCAGATCATAGATTCGGTGGCAAAGCTTCAGCATCGATTCGCCGCCTTCATAAGAATTAATAAAATTAGCCTTAGCCTTCTGGAATTCCTCTCCATTTCTCGGCGTACCTTCGTATTTTCCAAAGTTTTGTTCTTTTAGGCGCATTTCTTCACGCATCGGGATCCCGGTTACCTCGGATACATGTCTGGCGGTCTCCTTTGCCCTGATCAATGGTGAATACAATATCTCATCAATCTGAATTCCCTGCTCCAGAATTGCCTGCCCCAGTTCTTCTGCCTGCTGATGGCCAAGTTCTGTCAATTCAATATCCGTTGCTCCGCAAATCTTATTCTCTACATTCCAGACTGTCTGTCCGTGTCTTGCAAAATAAAAATGTCCCATTCTGTTCCCTTTCTACTCGCTTTCTCTGCACCGGACATTTACTCAGAAATATCCGGCAATTTATATTTCACATTCTATCATGAACAGATAAATCCTTCAAGCATTTATCCGAACATATGTTTTACTTATCTGTCACCTATATAAGTTCTGCCAGGACCGGCAGTTTCTTTTTATAAATTCTTCCCGAAAATGCAATATGCGGCAGCTCATAAAATGCCACATTCTCCGGACAGACCGGGCGATACAATGGATCCGCTACAATGCCTTTTACATTCTTTGATCTCTGAAGTACCTGTTCCAGTTCTTCTTCTCCACGGACTGCAATATCTCCATCCGCAAGTAATCCTTTCTTCTCCCTTATCGGACAGATTACTCTTACAGATATCTGATATTCCGTCTCGATCGCTACTGCCAAAGATTCCATGATCACCGGTTCTCCGATTAATATAATCTGGTTTTCTGAACTTTTTTCCGATTTGTTTCCTGTCAGGCTGATGCGCCTTCCCTTTTCGAGATATGCTACCTGCTTTTTTTCTTCTATTGCATTCAAAAGACTCTTCATAAATCCCCGGATCGGTGTCCCGATCACATAAGGTGTCCCGAACCTCTCCTGTAATACTTTGGCCGCCCAAAGTCCCACAGAAGATACCACCAGATTAACCTCCGCTTCCGGTGCACGTCCGAGATCTTCCAGTGTATCTCCCATAGCCCAGGTCGACAATACCTTCCATCCCGTCTCTTCTACATTTCTTTTTAAAGCATCTACATGCTCCTGCGGCCCGAAATCTAAAGGTGTTACTCCCAGAAGATTCACACTTTTTGACGTCACTTCTTTCTTTCCTTTGATACGTTTTGCAATCTCTGCAAGAGCCAGACCGGCACCATATACATAATCATGCATTCCATTTGTCGGAATCGAAAATGCCGGGATTCCGAGATCTTGTTCCAGCATCCTGGCGATTGCCGGAAAATCCGTTCCATTCATATATGGGATCGGTGATCCTGCAAGTGCGATGAATTTCGGCTTTAATCCTTCTGCAGCCAGTTCAATATCACAGATCATCTTCTCATCATTCCCCATGACAGCATCAATCTCCGTCAGCCCTGAGATGTAGATCATACTGTCCTGCTCATACCATCTTATCTCATCATGTGTATTATAAGTGGAATTACAACCGGACGGATCATGCATCACTGTCATCCCGCCCAATTCATACAGGGCAGAGCAGACACCGGATACGTCAGCTGTGTAAATCGGTATAATTCTGTAACTCTGTCTCATATGCAGCTTTCGCACCCCCATCCTTTCCGAATGATCAGATCTTCTGGATCTTTTTCTTCCTGCCAGGCTTCTGTCATCAATTCTGCCGTTCTGCGGATTCCGTCAAATCCATACAGTCCTGCACCTTCCACTAGATTGACAAAATGCCTGGTTCCTGTAAACCACGCTGCTTTCTGCCCGATTGCCAGTACATCTGATTCGTTTCTTGGCTTCATACGCATCTCCGGACGAATCGTTGGTTCATATTCCAGTTCAGGATATTGTTCCTTTAGCCACTCAAATGTGGCTTTTTCTTCCGGATTAACCGCGTCCAGATAGATTCTGGTCACAGAAAAACCATGTGTCAGTAACAGCTTTGCCAGTTCCAGCGGTCTTGGATGAAAGGTGTGATCGATCATAATGGGTACATCTCCGACCACTTTTCTGGCTTGTTCTAAAGCAGATTCACACAGTGCAATCTCTCTTTTTGTAATTCTTTCCAGTGATTTCTCCATGTGCATATCTGTATCTTCTATACCCTCAACCTCTTCCACATTTTCTCCAACCGCCTGCTCCAACGTCTTCCACTGCCTGATAATCTCATCATAATCAAAGCTTCCCGGAAGATATAACGCTTTCTTCCTAAGTCGTTCTGCCTGACATTCCAGACCATATTTTCCAGGCGGATAGCACGCTATGAATATTTTACTGTCTGCAAGCTCTTGATAGGACTTCCATGAATTACACTCTGGCAATTCTTTTACTTCTATATGCTTCCATTTTAACAAACGCCTGATATCACTGGTCTCATCCAGCGCAAAATCACTGCCAAGAATCGTCACTGCTTTCGGATTTTCTTCTCTCACCTTAAGTCCGTCATATATTGCCTTTCGAAGTTTCTGATCCGGCGTCAGCCCGTGCTTTTGCATGATTGGATCCATATAACAGCGGACGAAGAAAATATCCGGGAATCTGTCTTCCAGTTCTTCATACACCCGTTCCAGATCACATCCCAGAAAATGATGCAGACACACGGTAAACAACAATACTGCTTTCGGATGATCTTTTCGTTTTCTTAATACATCTGTAACGCCTTCGATCGTCACATCTTCCAGATTGCCGTTCAGAAGATCCTCTTCTTCCACGATCACAAAGGAAAATCTGTCTGCCGCATTCATCTCGGCTGCTGTCAGAACGACTCCCCGCATACAGTTATCTGCACAGACATAGATCTGTATGGATTCCGGAAGAAGCATTCCTGTATGGACAATATTCCAGTTTCCATGTGCCGGGGAATTGAATTCCAGTCCGGTTGATTCTCCGGCTTTCTTTAACATTCCAATCCCTCCCCAGGTCTTTTATCGGCAGTATACTTTTCATCGGCTTTTTCACAGGCTGATCCTTCTGGTCGTTTTGACAACTCATAGATTGCTTCCGCAAGTTTTCTGTATTCCTCAGCCATCTCACTGTCCGGAAAGCATTCCATAACCGTCTCTTTCTTTTCTTCTGCTTCTGTCACAAGTCCGCTGTGGGACAATGTTCCGACTACCTGTGTCTGAAAATCATCTGCCAGCTCATTTACCTTTTCTTCTTCTCTCGCTACATTCCTGCGGTTCAGAATAATCCCGCCAAGGGAAGCATATCCACGATTCTTAAAGTTCTCTACCGCCATCGCAATATTGGCTCCTGCATGGATCGCCATATTTTCTCCTGAAGTAATAATAAAAACTTTATCCGCATATCCTTTCCGCATCGGCATAGAAAATCCACCGCATACAACATCTCCGAGTACATCATAAAGTACAACATCCGGCTGATATACTTCATATGCTCCCGTCTCTTTTAATTTTTCCAATGCCGTAATAATTCCTCTTCCTGCACATCCAAGTCCCGGTGTCGGACCACCTGCCTCTACACAGATCACACCCTGATATCCGGTCCGCACCATATCTTCCAATTTCAGATCCTGCTTTTTCTCCCGGAAAAGATCCAGTACCGTCGGTACTGCTTCCCCGTGTCTTAATGCGATCGTTGAATCAGCTTTCGGATCGCAGCCGATCTGCATCACTTTCAGGCCTTTTTCTGCCAGTGCCACGGCAACATTCGATACCGTCGTTGATTTACCGATCCCGCCTTTTCCATATACTGCAATCTTAATCATATTATTCTTGCTCTCCTGCTCTCATAAATAATATCCGAATGTTCTATTCTCCTGCTTTCGTAATAATATTCGAATATGCCGTCTTCGTGGATACCCCGTTCAGGCGCCCGATCTTACCGGATAATGTACTGATCATGTCCTGCGGTGCATCGATCGCAATGCTGATGATGTTAATCCCTTTCTCCCGGTACGGAATTCCCATTCTTCCGATAATAAATTGCCCTGCCTCGTGAAGCAGATGATTCAACGTCTCGATTGCTTCCGGATTCTCCACAATAATCGAAATAACTGCCACTCTTGTATCCATAGATTTCCTCACTTTTTCATGCTTTATGTCTGCTTTGTCTTCCATGCTTAACAGATACGCGGCAGTAATTCCCCTCCCGGCTGCGGAAGTAATGCCTGCGTTCCAATCTCCGTCAACATCACAACTTTTCCAGGCTGTTCTTCGGTCACTTCACCGATAATTGCCGCATTTTCAGAATACGGACATGCTTTCAATGCATCCACGATTGTCTGTGCCTGTTCTTTCGGTGCCATGATCACAAGCCGTCCTTCGCACGCAAGATAGAGCGGCTCCAGGCCAAGCATTCCACATACGCCGCGTACCTCCGGTGCAACCGGAATCTTCGAAGCATCCAGACGGATTCCTACCTGACTCTGTCCTGCAATCTCATACAGCACAGTTCCGACTCCACCTCTGGTTGCATCACGGATCACATGCAGTTCATGTGTTGCATCCATCACTGCTTTTACATTGCCCCAGAGAGGTGCACAGTCACTGGTCACATCTGCTTCAATTCCAAAATCTTCTCTCGCAAGAAGGATCGTGCATCCGTGTCTTCCGATATCTCCTGTCACAATGATCGCATCGCCCGGTTTTGCAAGATTTCCCGCAACTTCAACTCCATCCGTGATCTCACCGATACCTGTTGTCGTGATAAAGACTCCGTCCACCTGGCCCTTTCCGGCAACCTTGGTATCCCCCGATACGATCCGGACTCCGGCTTCTTTCGCCGTCTTTTCCATTGCCTCTGCGATCTCTTCCAGTTTTTCCATAGGAAATCCTTCTTCGATCACAAATGCGCAGGTCAGGTATAATGGTTTTGCTCCCATACAGGAAAGATCATTGACCGTACCGCAGATGGAAAGCTTTCCGATATTTCCTCCCGGATAGAATGCCGGTGATACGATAAATCCATCGGTAGACACTGCCATCTTTCCAATCGGCGGCGTCAGGACTGCCGCATCATCCGCAGTCAGATCCGGATTATCAAAATGTGCTTTGAAGATCATATCGATCAGCTCTGACGTCTGGCGTCCTCCTGCACCATGTGCCATCGTCACAGTTTTCCCCACTAATCTTGCTTTTCTTGCTTCATTATCCACATACTCATTCATCTTGTCCACTTCCTTGTTATTTTCCGTCTATTTTCTTATTCTCTTCCATACATATAATATGCTGAACAGGCTCCCTCTCCGGATACCATACATGCACCTACCGGATGCTGCGGTGTACAGACCTTTCCAAATACTTTGCAGTCGGATGGTTTACATTTTCCCTGTAATACATCCCCACATCTGCAGGCCGGATTCGCCCTTCCTTCCATCTTCGGAACCTGATATTTCTTTCTGGCATCATACATACCCCATTCATCACGTAAACGAAGTCCTGATCCCGGTATGATTCCGAGTCCTCTCCATTCACTGTCACATGCTTCCATCAACGTATCCACCAGTCTCTGCGCTTCTTTACTTCCTTCTTCTGTCACTACACGCGGATAACAATTTACAAAGAAAGGTTTCCCTTTCTGAAAATGTGTCAGTGCAACTGCCAGTGCAGTCAGAAGTTCTTTTGCCGTAAAGCCTGCCACCACACCGCTTACACCTTCCTGCACCAGTTCTTCACAAAGCTTTGTTCCTGTGATCGCATTGACATGTCCCGGATATAAGAAAATGTCTGCGCTTCCTTTTAATGCTTCGTATGCCTGCGGCATCGTCTTATTTGCGATCAGCATGGAATAGTTCGTGATTCCTTCTTCTTTTGCTTTTTTGACAGACAGACATCCCGCCGGAGTCGTCGTCTCGAATCCTACAGATAAGAATACAACCTCTTCTTCCGGATGTTTTTTTGCATATTTTTCCGCATCGGCAGGTGAA
>UMEP01063854.1_pt1 | contig 10439 bp, 6 predicted proteins | sample 1964771 | NCBI WGS metagenome assembly UMEP01 (sample SAMEA4836022, study PRJEB28245) | human gut metagenome | biome: gut microbiome; material: fecal sample | place: Denmark | collected 2008 | reverse complement strand
CGCACCCAAAAAGTTGCATTTATAAGTTGAACTCAAGACTTATCAACCTTTTAGCTATGAGAAAAACTCTACTACTTAGCTTGTTTGCACTGTTCAGTGCAATGGTTGGTTGGGCGCAAGATTCCGGAAAGGACTTGGGGCTCAGACAACTCAAATCTACCGACATCACTGACGGTATGCAGTTGGCTTTCCAGAGCGTTTCCAGCACCAATCCCCTTAACTGGTTCCAAGGGGCAGTGGCTGCCGGCGATTTTGGCGAAAGCGTAATCTTGGTGGCCGAAGCTACCGGCGAAGCTGCCGCAGACGGCAAGGCCCTCTATGTGTTGCGCCAGAAAACAGCCGAAGAAGGTGCGGCTTACTTGCAGATGCCGGCCGCTGCCTCAAGCGACGTGACGATGGGCGCCAGAGAGACTGCCGCACAAGTCACGTTCAACCCCTACACGGAACATGAGCACGATGATAACGCCAAGCTCGCCGGCGAGTTCAGCGAGGAATACTCGACGCGTGTGACGCTCCAATTCGATGCTTCGACGCAGACGTTCCTGAACTGCAACAGCGCTGGTTCGATCGTACACTGGGGAACGGGCTTTGGTTCTTGGTCGTACTGGAACATCTATGAGATACCGGCCGACTTCCGTTTCGTCACTGTGACGTACAACATCAAGTTCTTCGACGGTTCGACTGACGTGACCCTTGAAGATGCCGGCCTGTCCGACCTCATTCCTTCCGACGTCGTTGATGGCAACGGCACCGTTACGGCCGAGGTTATCCTGGGCGGAAATGTCGCTTTCCCGACATTCACCAACACCTCGTTCCGCCGCGCCTTGAAGACCGACGGCACTGTGTTCAGCGAGGAAGATACCTACACGCTCACAGAGGATCTCCTGACCGACGGAGCCCTTACGCTGAATCTTGAATACTCTTCCGACCCGCGCATCCTCTTCGAATGCTCGGTCGATGCCTCCATGTTTGCCAACGATGACCCCTCGCTGTTCGTCTTTGACGAGACAGGAACGGCTGAGATGGAGAAAACCGTACGCGTCGCTACGGGCGAACCTATCGTAGCCCCCTCCATTTCGCACTTCACCTCCTTGACCGCTATCGATCAGGTAGCCACGCAGTCCACGACTATCCCGGTAAGCTATCGTCCCTGGCGCCGCATCTACGTTGACGGTATAACGCTGAACGCTGACGGAAGTCTGCCCGAGAAAGGTGAAGAGAATTATATCTTCTCAGGCGAGGAAATGTTTGTCGATATCGACTCGATCATCACGGCCCCCGACATGGGCGCGCTCTACACTTTCAATGTCGAGCAGACGAACCTTTCGGGCATGAACGAATCCGACGTGCCTCTCACAGTAACTGGCGACAATATATATGAGGGCGCTTTCTTTACGTTCTACTACGACATGAACGTTCCGTTCAAATCGACTGACGTCGCTGCCGACGGTACAGTGCCCGAAGACGCCACTTGGTACATCCTCCGCTTCCGCAACGACAAGGTACTGACCGGTAATCTGACCGCAGAAGGTGCATGGAATTTGGGTGGCGTTCCTGTTCAGTTGCTCATCCTCGACGCGGGCGCCGTCATCGACGACTATGCCCTCTGGTGCATCCGTGACAATGGCGATGGCACGTACAGCCTCTTCAACAAGGCCAATCCGGGCATGGTACTGTCTGACGACGGAACGGTTCCGGCTTTCGTTATCGCCACTGGTGCTGAGGTCGGTGTCACGCTGACCAGCATTGGCGACGGTTACGGTCTTATCGCTACGCAAAGCAATGGCACGCAGGCTTACTTGAACGACAATGGCGGCAACGGTATCCTTTATTATTGGAGTGCGGCTGACGAAGGTTCGAAAGTGACTTTCGAGGAGTACGATCCGGCAAGATACACATTCCTGCTCGGCCGTAGCGCGCTGAATGCCATCAACTGTATTAACGGTTATACCGAAGACCAGGTTGAAGAAATCCGCGGCATCATCGAAGAGGGCAACGTTGAACTCGAACAGGATGTGGAAGACATGGTTCTCGATCTGATAGAAACACCGGCCGAAGAACTCATCCAGCACAACCCGGCCAACGGTTATGCCATCATCTCTGCCAATGAAATCTACATCACGCGTGACAACGTGAAGTATGCTCTTTATCTCGAAGGTGACAGCATCTTGTCTTGGAAGGAATTCAACCAGCACGATCCGAACTTCTACTTCGAACTGGGCAACATGGAGACGCTGACCACCGAGGTGAGCGGCGAAGACTCTGTCGTATGCTCGATTAAGTCGATTACTTCTGGTAAGTATGTGGACGCTTCGGAGTGGGCCTTCCAGCAGCCGCTTGGTGCCAGCGAAGAGTACAACGCTGAGACGATGCGCTTCCACTTGGCTCCTGCCGTAGCTGAGTATAACCAAGAAAGCGGCGAAGAGACTGTAGCTGCCGTACCGGCCGGATTCTACATTGACCGTTGGTGGTACAGCGGTGGCAACACCGATGGCGCGAAAGTGAGATGCACGATGTGTATGCACGCCGGAACGGTTGATGCGTCCACCGAAGGCCATATCATCTCCTACAACACACATGGCCGGAGCTATGCCAATGTATTCCGCTTCTGGGACGGTGGTCCGATTGAGACCGTCGGCATCGGCAGCGTGACGAACGATGACAACGTGAACGATGGACAGAACGGCGCTATCTACGACCTGAGTGGCCGTCGCGTTGAGAAAGCAGTCAAAGGTATCTATATCCAGAACGGAAAGAAGGTTTACGTGAAGTGAGCCTTTGACGAAAACGTTTGACATTTATGTGCGACCCCCGGAATCCAAGTTCCGGGGGTCGTTGTATATAGGGGGTAAGTCTTCGAGGATATGTGTGGGAGCGCTGTTTGCGACGTCTTTGTCGCAAGGGGCGCAGGAGGCCTTCACATCAGGCATACATCGCCGTTGGGGCAGGACTGTCCGATTCCGCCGTTGCTGTCGCCGTAGCAGGCGGAGATAATTCCGATGCTGTCCGGCTTTTGTCTGAATTCGTTTGCATTAGCGGGACTTGCGTACGGTCTTGCGCAAGTCCCTTGGGGCGTTTGAGCGTAGCGGGGCAAGGCGGGCGTGGCTCTCCATTGGGCGTCAGCGGGCGCCGAGGTCGTCAAAGCTGGTTTGCAGAAAGGCTTTGGCGCGGTCGAGGCGCTGTGCGGACGGCTGAGGCTTGTCGGCCAAGGTCTGGCCGGAGTTGAGGTCGAATACGGTGAATCCCGACTCGTCGTAGAAAGCCATTCCGCTGCCCCAGACGCTGATTGCGCAAGGATAGCGGTAGGTCTGGCTCGTCACGTCACGGCTGAAACGGAACTGGCCGTGCGGCAGGCCCAGCTGCCCAAGCAAGGTGGCGGGCAAGTCGCTTTGGTTGCAGATTTTGTCGATGCGCCGGGGAGCCTTGACGGCACCGCCGAGCCATAGCATGGGGATGTGGTTGCGCAGGGGGTGCACCTCGGTGAGCGTGTCGGGGTAGAGGATGCCGTGGTCGGGCAGGCAGACGAGCAGCAGGTCGTGCCACTGCGGCGTATGACGCAGCCGCTCCACAAAACGTCCTAGACAGTCGTCGAGGTAGGCCATGGCGTTGGCTTTCTCGTCGGTCGGGATGCGGTTGTAGGGCACTTTCCACGGCTCGTGACTGGCTAACGTGAGAAAAGCCGTGTGCCAAGGCTTTCCGTCGCGGCGGGAGGTCACCATCTCGAAAAGGCGGTCGAAAGTGATGCGGTCCGTCACACCCCAGTCGTGCGTCCGGCGGACGTCGGCGGGGAAGTCCGTATCGCCATAGACGCGCTGGTAGCCTGTGGCAAGGAGGTAGCTGTTCATGTTGGTGAAGTTGACGTCGCCGCCGTAGAGGAAATCTGTCCGGTAGCCGGCCGTCGCGAGCGAAGAGGCGATGGAGGGTAACGTGCGCGACTTGTCGGGCAGTTTCATCACGCTGGTGGTAGTCAGGGCGGGGTATCCGCTCAGGGTGCTGACCACGCCGCGGTCCGTACGGAACGAGTTGGCGTAGCAGTTCGTGAAGAACACACCTTCTGTGAGGAGCCGCTCGAAGTTTGGAGCTATGTCCGGACGGCCGCCCAGGCTTTCGACAAACATACCTCCAAAGCCCTCCATGATGATGACCAGGACGTTGGGACGCCTTGTGCGGAGCAGAGTGTCGCAGGCTACGCTTGTGGTGTCGTACTGCATCGAGGCGAATGTCCGGGCGCGCTCATGTTCGGGGAAAAAGTCGCATTGTGAGGCGAAATCCTCCATCTTTCCTGCTGAATAGAAGAGGCTGAAAGCCGGATTGACCGCCGCATGGTTCAGAAACTGGTTGGAACTGTAATAGACCTTGCCCACGTTGGCTGTCGATTTGCCCACGCCGCCGCGAATGGCGAGGAAAAGCAAGCCGCCTGCAAGGAGAAAGACAATAGTGGCTGTGAGTTTCTTTATGAGCCGAAAGCCGGTTTCTCGGTGGGCAGTCTCCGTTTTTACTGTTGCAGTGACTGGATTTTCTGTCGCTGCGCTAGGATTTCCTGTCGGGGTGTTTGTTTTTTTTATCGCACCGAACGTTTTCAGGCCTGCTGCATGGCGCAGGAGCCAGAACGTCAGGCCTGCAAGTAGGATTACGGCTGAAAGGCTAGCCAGCAGGTAGCCTAAGCTGATGCTGGCTGTGATGTCGCCGGGTGAGTCAAGGTAGGTGAAGACCGTGGCGTCGAGCTTGAAGTTCCAAAAGGAGTAAAGGCACGTGTCGCCGATGAGGATGAAAGCCAGCAGGATAGAGACGACAGCCGCATAGGCCGTGAACATTTGCCGTGCCCAAGGGATGCGTATCCACAGGCTTATGGTGAGTGCCAGCCAAGGCAAGGCCGTCAGGTAGGCCGCCGTGGTGAGGTCGAGTGTCAGGCCGTGAGCCGGAACCGCCAACCAGTCGGTCCAGGTCAAGCCGTGGCCAGCACCGTTGTAGAGCATGAAAACGGGTTTCATTGCGACGAAAACGACCACAAAGGCCAAGAAAATGCGGAACAGGATGAGCAGGCGTTGGCGCATGGCTGTCGGTGTGTGGATCAGAGTTGTTGCATGTCGTTGAGTCGGCGGTAGTATCCGTTCAAGGCGAGGAGTTCTTCGTGCGTGCCGCGTTCGACGATCTGTCCGTCGTGCAGAACGCAGATTTCGTCGGCGTTCTTGATCGTCGAGAGACGGTGGGCAATGGCTATGGTTGTTCGCGTTTTCATCAGCCGTTCGAGGGCTTCTTGAACGAGCCGCTCGCTCTCCGTGTCGAGGGCCGACGTAGCCTCGTCGAGAATGAGGATAGCTGGGTTCTTCAAGATGGCGCGGGCTATCGATATTCGCTGGCGCTGCCCGCCGGAGAGACGGCAGCCACGGTCGCCGACGTTGGTCTGATACCCTAACTCCGAGGCCATGATGAAGTCGTGCGCATTGGCAATCTTGGCTGCTTCGATGACTTGTTCCATCGTGGCATTTTCCACGCCGAAGGTGATGTTGTTGTAGAACGTGTCGTTGAAGAGAATGGCTTCCTGGTTCACGTTTCCGATGAGTGCACGCAGGTCACGAATGGCCAGGTCTTTGATGTTGATGCCGTCGATAAGGATTTCGCCCCGGTCGATGTCGTGGTAGCGCGGTATGAGGTCGACAAGAGTGGATTTGCCGGAACCGCTCTGCCCCACAAGAGCGATGGTGCGGCCGCGTGGTACGGTGAGGCTGACGTGGCTGAGGACGTCATGCTGGCCGTTATAGCTGAATGATACGTCGCGCAGTTCGATGCTGTGGGCCAGCGTTTCGATGTGTTTGGGATGTTCTGGTTCCCGGATGGGATTCTCGGCCGTCAGGATTTTGTTGATGCGTTCCACCGACGCCAAGCCTTTGGGGATCGAATAGGCAGCTTTTGAAAAATCTTTGAGCGGCTGGATGATGCTGTACAGGATGACCATGTAGAAGATGAACGTCGGGGCATCAATGCCCGACGCGTGGTTGAAGATGAGCGTGCCGCCATACCAAAGGACGAGCACGATGAGGCATGTTCCGAGGAATTCGCTCACCGGATGGGCTGACGACTGTCGGATGTTTACGCGGCTCGATGCCTGACGGAATTCGTTGGCGACGCGGTCGAAGCGCTGGTTCATCTTCCGTTCGGCAGTGAAGGCCTTGATGATGCGCATCCCGCCGAGCGTTTCCTCCAATTGCGAGAGCGTCTCGCTCCACTTGTTCTGTGCGTCAAGCGACTGGCGTTTCAACTTGCGGCCGATGCGTCCCATGATCCACCCCATAAGCGGCAGCACAATGATGGTGAACACGGTGAGCTGCCAGCTGGTGTAGAGGAGCACGCCGAAATAGCAGACGAGCAGGATCGGGTTTTTGATAATCATGTCGAGCGAACCCATGATGGAGTTCTCCACTTCGTTGACGTCGCCGCTCATGCGGGCGATGATGTCGCCCTTTCGCTCGGCCGAGAAGAAAGAAAGCGGGAGTGACGTGATCTTGTGGTAGATGGCCGTGCGGATATCACGCACAATACCGGTGCGGATAGGGACCATGATGCCTACGGAAGCAAAGTAACAGCTTGTTTTCAGCAGCGTGGCCAATACAAGGACAAGTCCGATGAGGAGCAGCGTGGTCGACGCTCCATAAACGGCGATTAGCTGTGTGGTATAATAGTAAAGGTTGTTGACGATGATGTCTTTCAGTCCTGGCGACGCTGCATCCCAAGGAATGAATTCGTAGCGCGTCGTGTCGAGACCGAACAGCAGTTGCAGCATCGGGATGAGTGTGGCAAAGGAAAACACATTGAGAACAGCAGAGAGCAAATTGAATGTCAACGAACCGGCGAGGTAGCGCTTGTAAGGTCGCACATAGTGGAGCATGACGCGGAAAAACTCTTTCATGATCGGGGCGGTGTGAGTGGTGAATGAGATGTAACCGTAAATTCAGTAAGCGAGGATGGCATGACTGATTTTAGTCATGAAGAAATCGTAATCGTTCAGGACAACGCCTCGACCGAACCCGCCAAAGTTTTCGCTGGTCATTCTGAGCTCGGGATGGAAGCGGTAGAAATCGAAATAGGCCTGTTTGGTAGTCAACTCAGGTGCTTCGTGGCTGTGGATGACGAAGATAAGCATTCTGTCTGGCGTGTGCATGAAGCAGGTCGGGTCGTCTTTTGAAAGCGTCACATACTTATCGATATTGTGTGAGGTCAACTGTTTCCAGCGTTTGAGCTGCCCGTTGTTTTTGTCGAAGTATGGCAAGCGGTCCAAAATGATAAGGATTTGAAAATAAGGTATGCCTGCACAGCGGACGTTGGCAGTCTCGCCCAGCATATTCTCAAAATAATTGACGGAGTTCTGTTTGTAATTCTGCATGACGAATTTTACGGCAATTCCCGCTATGGGTATTCCGTTGCGGAAGACGCTGACGTCGGCGGCTTTACTTTGATATCGTCCCGGCAGTTTCTCTTCGTGGTCCTTCTCGTAGCCTTGCGAGAAAATGGCGTAGTCCGGGCCTAATCTTTCGTGCAGGTCTTGTGCGATGAAACCGTGAAGAGGTTTCAGTTTCGCGTTGCTGCGCGAGCTGCCTTTCTCTAAGTAGACCCTAAAAGAGCATTCCACAGCATGAAGGAATGCTTGATTCTTTGGATTATCCATATCTCAGGTTGAGTTGGTAGTTAAGGTATTGTTCGAGAGCTTTGGAGGAGAACGTGTAGTATCTACCGCTTTTATAGTTTCGGAGGAGAGTGATGTAGTTGAGGAAATCGTCTTGTTCCAAGAGCGGGGCGGATTTGAGTTTCGCTTGCGCCGAGGACGTAAAGGCCGGAGTAAAGGCCGCGTCCGGCTGCCACAAAGTTGATTTTCAGGCTGGACGAATCGCGGATGAGCGTGTTGATGGCTACCTTTTCCCGGCAAACGTCGTGCAGGGCCTGCGTCCGGCCATAAAGATGCCATCCTTCTTTTTTCTTGTGGTGCTTCAGCAGTTCCTTACGGTGGGCTTTGAAGTATTGGGCCACTGCGGGCATAGCCTGTATGTCGCTCCAACTGAGAGGATCACCTTGTGGAGTGTATGGAAAGAGTCCCCTTGTCCAGACACCAGTTGAGGCCTTGAGTATGGGAATGGTAACTGGAGAATCGGGCACGTTTCCGATGAACACGCTGTCGGCCAACGTGGCAAAACCGTTCTTCACTCGTACGGCACGGGGGTAGTCCTCTTGTTGGATGTGACACAAGTAGTTAAGTTGTTCAGCCGTCCCGAAATAGAAGTTACCGTGAATGTGGAATTTTTCCGGCGTGAGGGTAGTGATGAACCGAGGCGCTTGATCCTGCTCGTCAAACCGGTAATAGGATACGGCATTGTCTCTGGTATTGTTCTCGAAGTAGGAGATGAGCGTGTAGGTCGTGACACCTTCGAAGGCTTGCCTATGGCCGAGGTCTATTACCTTTTTAAGCTTCCCTGACTGTGCGAGAAATGCGCGTAGGGCGCCTCCCGCCTTGCTCGTCAGCCACGAGCTAGGGGTGATAACGGCCATGCGTCCGTTTTCCCGCATCATTCGGAAACTGATTTCGTAGAATACGAGATACAGGTCGGTCATGCCTTTGTCTGCAAAGGCATATTGTTTGACATCGGTGTAGTTATCTTGCAGATTATGTACCCGCACGTAAGGCGGGTTACCTACGACAAAGTCCATCCGTCCGTCGAAAGTGGAAACATGTAGGGCGTTGGCGTGGACCACATCCCATGCGACGTGTTCCACACCGTACGACCGGGCAGTAGCGTCGAGTTTTTCCATGCAACGGGCGTAGGTTTGTGCGTCAATTTCGACACCATGGATATATGTGGCTAACTCCTGTCTTAGTTGGGCTTTGTTTGAAGAGAGCGCCAAAAACTGCCTGCAATAGCGGTGGACGGCTTCAAGAAGAAAGGCGCCTTCGCCGCAACTGTTGTCGACGATGTGTTTACGCAGCACACTGTCTCCTGCATATCCCGCAAAGTCAAGAATGAGCCTGACAAACGGCGTGGGCGTGAACACTTGGCCTACGTTTTTCTTGCGATATGTGGCGTTTGTCTTCATGTTGTCATCTGTCCGTGTCTTTGTTACAAGGGGATGAGCTATGATAGTGGCATTATTTCCTCCCGAAGTCGGCAGGGATTTCCCCCCAACGTTCGGTTTCCCATTTGACGAGGGGTGTTTCCCACGTGTTATTTTTCAGCCATTGTTCTGCGCGTTCGATGAGGACGAAAAGGGTTTCGGTGCGGGCGGTGCGGGCAAGTGTGGTCTTGCATTTCTTCTTGCGTACCCACAAGAGGGCGTTGCGGCTGTCTGAATAGATTGTCATATCAGTCAGACCTTGTTGCTTGATGAGTGCCAAACCATGCACGATGGCGAGGAACTCCCCTATGTTGTTCGTGCCATGCACCGGGCCGTAGCGAAACATCTCCTGGCCCGTCGTGAGGCAGACGCCGCGATATTCCATCGGTCCGGGGTTTCCGCTGCACGCCGCGTCCACCGCCAAGGCCCGCGCCTTGACTTCGGCGGGCAGCGGGAGCACCGTGTCGTGCCGGTCGGCGGGCGGGTTGGGTGGCAGGGTCGTTGTAGTTTGTCGGCGCGAGCCATCAGCCGCCCGCTTTTTGTAAATCGGAGGAGTGGCCTCGAAAGCGGCTTGTGCTTCTTCCTGTGTGGTGTAGGACTTATATTGTGCGCCCCGAATGCCGTGTATTTGTTTCCGGCACTCGTCCCAAGAGGTGTAAATGCCCGGCCGGAGACCACTCCATACGACGTAGAATTTTTGTTTTTTTCCCACGGTTTACATGCGTTCCGGCATTTCGATGCCGAGCAGCCCCATGCCCAAACGGATCACTTTGGCGACATTTTCTGAAAGCACGAGGCGGAACAGCTGCTTTTGCTTGTCCTCTTCGCGCAGGATGCTGAAATCGTGGTAGAACTGGTTGTATTCCTTCACGAGGTCATAGCAATAGTTGGCGATGGCGCTGGGCGAGTAGTCCGTACCGGCTTGACGCACGATCGTCGGGAAATCAGCGATATGCTGCACGATTTCTTCCTCTTTCGTGTTCAGTGCGGTGCCGGCAGGCAGTGTGCCGGGGATGTCGATTCCGGTTTCTTGAGCCTTGCGCAGCACCGAGCGGATGCGGGCATAGGTGTATTGGATGAAGGGACCCGTGTTGCCGTTGAAATCGATGCTTTCGGCGGGGTTGAAGAGCATGTTCTTGCGGGCATCCACTTTGAGCAGAAAGTATTTGAGGGCGCCCATCCCTACGATGCGGGCCACCTCGTTCTTCTCGGCCTCGTCCATGTCGTCGAATTTGCCGAGCTCGTCGATTGTCTGGCGGGCTTGGCGAGTCATTTCGGCGATGAGGTCGTCGGCGTCCACGACTGTTCCCTCGCGGCTCTTCATCTTACCGTTGGGCAGT
>UMEP01005978.1_pt1 | contig 10453 bp, 7 predicted proteins | sample 1964771 | NCBI WGS metagenome assembly UMEP01 (sample SAMEA4836022, study PRJEB28245) | human gut metagenome | biome: gut microbiome; material: fecal sample | place: Denmark | collected 2008 | reverse complement strand
TTGGATTCGGCTTCCCGTGGAAACCAGCCGCTGGTATGCGGTATCACTCAATTGTAATGTAATGTTCATGGTTTTAATTAATAATTAATAATTAATAGTTGTTTTGTCTCGCTTTTTTACCCATACAGCCTTACGTCATCCATTGCCAATTATTAATTGTTAATTATTAATTATTAATTGATGAATGAATTCCCGTCCGCGTTCCGTCCACACCAGGTACGCCCGTGTATGCGTTTCGCCCTCCGCGTCGCGGTACATGTACGTGCGGTTCTGCGCATACCCCTGCCGGGCATAGCCGGCGTAGAGCAGGTACTGTCCGCTCTGGCAATACTGGATGCCCAGCCGGCACAGGCGGCGGTTCAGCTCAATGGCGGTCATGCCCAAGCCCTTGGCTACCTGCGTGGTGGTCATGCACGACACCGAGTCTATCACCTCGTCCGCATACGCCGCCCGCGGCTCCAGTTCCGCAATCCGCTTGTCCCTGCGCTCCAATGCCTTCTGCATGATGAGCAGCGCACGCGAGAGGATTACCTCGTCCGGCTCGTCCTGCCGCACCGCCATGTAGCCCCCGTGCTTGCGGATGGCGGGAAGCACCTCGCCCGTCACCCACCGCCGGAACGCCCTCGCCTCGGGCTTGCGGCTTTCGAGTATCACGTCATACAGCCCGTCCTCGTTGACGAACAACGTTAATGGTTGCTTTCTTCCTCTTTGGTCAATGACGGGGTAATTTGAAATTACCTCGTCGTTCAATCTTTGCTTCACACCTTTAGGAGTTAGCCCAAGTATCATACATACATCCAACAGGCAGAACCAAGGCTCGCCCTTCTCATCGGTCACCGTCCGGATTTCGCCAAACTCCTTGCTTTTGAATATCATGTTTTCCATAAGTCTTTGTGTTAAGTTTACCGTAGGGGCGTATTGCATACGCCCTGAATACATCCACGTGGATTAGTTGGCGCATTCGGGCGTATGCGATACGCCCCTACGGTGTAACTAATTATTTAAATCCGTGTAATCTGTGGTGAAAATCTAAATCAGTTTTCCTCGTTCCCCAGCTTCACAAAGTTCACCAGCGTGATGTCCTGATAGGTTTGCTCGTTGTGGTCGTGTGTTTGGAAGCGCAGTTCGCCGTAGATGATGTCTTCGGGATGGATGTCCGCCTCTGCCACCGCTCCCAGCATCACCGCCACGTAGCGGTCGGGGTACCGCCCGCACCAGTCGCTCAATGTCACCACCCGTTTGCTTATCGTTCCCTGTTCCGCCTTCTCGCTGCGCACGCTGAACACCTCGCCGCAACGCTCGATTTTCAAAAATGCTTTCATGGTTTCTGCTTTTCTCTGTAATGAATTATTAATTGTTAATTGAATCCGTGTAATCTGTGGTGAAAAACCACGGGCGCCTTGATTACGGAAGCAAAGGTAAGCGTATGGATTGGGAAAAAACTGCCACGTGGCAGGCACGGCGTGGCTGGCACGGGGCAGGTAGAATGCGGAAGAATTTTGCTAATCCCGCGAGGTATCTGCAATTTTAACATTTTATCCGTGTACTTTTCAGAATTTATGCGTTTATAAGAGTATATGATTAAACCATTTTTTTGAACGATAAATTTATTGCCTCAATAATCTTTTTTATCGGGCAAAATTTTATATCTTTGCAAGATAGTATTCATTATGAACAACTTTGTAAGGCAACAAGAGGAACGAAAAGAAATAAAAGAAAAAGAAAAGTTAAGTCGGGAAAACCTTGGAAAATTTTTCTTTGACTTGGCTAAGCTCGTATTTACGTCAATGGCTTTGGTAGGAGGAGTTTCACTTATAGTGAATGAGGCCCGGATACAACAGGGCATATTGGCAACAATAGGAGTGTCATTGACATATACGTTTGCAGCAATAGGTTATAAAATTCTAAAACGATAGATAAGTATGGATTTTTTGATCATTCTATTTTCGATATGCCTCGTTATAGGCATCGGCATATTGATTTGGTTCAGGACGCCGAAAGGCAAGAAATGGCTTGCAAATCTATAAGACGGGCAAACACAATGTGCTAATAAACAATGTGCTAATAAATAATGTGCTAATTAACAATGTGCTAATAAATAATGTGCTAATGTGCTAATTACTTCATTTCACATTGGCACATTATCACATTCCACATTGCCACATTCGCACATTGCCACATTCGCACATTATCACATTGCCACATTGATGCTTACGCCCTCAGCAGGTCTTTCAGCAATTCTTGGAAGTCGAGCGTTTTCCTTTGGTCAAGGGCTTTTGCCGCGGCACGGCGCAACGTTTCGGGCTTCATGTTCCACAAGGAGCCGAACGTCTGCCATTGTGCGGCGATGCCCAGCTGTCCGGAGATGTATTGCGCCACGATTCCCCTTTCGGCGTTCGAGAGCCCGAGGGGTTGCCAGTGTTCGTCAAGGATTTGCCCTTCTCTCAGTTTCCCGAGCAGGGAGCGGGCTTTGGGAGTATTCAGTATTTCGGGGATAGCGTGGGGTGTGGAGGTGTTTTTTCCGTTACGGGCGGTGGAAGTTTCGTGCAGGTAGGTGACCGCGGCTTTGCGGATGGCAAGGTTTTCGGCACGCATCCGGCTGATTTCTTCGGCATGGGCAGCGTCTTTGCGCTCGCTCTCGGCGCGCATCCGGCTGATTTCCTCATCTTTCCGGTTGATTATCTCGTCTTTCCGTCTGGCATCCTCATGTGCCTGCTTGGCTTCTTCCGCCATGTCGTCCGCCCGCTGCTTGTGGCGGTCGCTTTCCAGCAGGGCTTGCTCTTTCAGGCGGCGCTCTTCTATCAGGTGCCTGCCCAGCCCCTCGATGATGTTCCGGCTGTTTTTCAGGAGGAAGGCATCTTGTTCGTTTAATATGTCTCCGGCTTTCGGAGCTTTCTGCTCTTCTTCGGCATCCTCCTGACCTGCCGGCATGTTCTTCATTTGCTTTTTCATATATTGTCGTTTTAAAGTTAACGGTTTGTTCGTTTTACTTGTATGATAGTTACAAATATAAATCAAATATTTTGAAAAAACAAGAATTTATAATGAAAAAGTTGTTGGCAATCAATGATTTAACATGTATATTTAGGGGGACACAAGGGCAGACAGAAGAAGTCCGCGCGCGCCCGTGCGGAGGCTCATATTTGCCCGCCGCGGCGCAGCTATATCCGCCGGCGTATGCATATATATGCACGCCTCATTCATTATAAGTGCATCAGAAGCGTAGTGGGAGTTACAGAAACTTACAATTACAATCCTTACAATTACCGTTTATGAAAGTGGGGCGAAAAGAAGAAAAATAATTACATAATATACTATATATATAAATATATATATTATATATTTATATATATAACTTTTCACACGCTTTTTTTCATCGGGGGACCGTAAAAACTGATACATGTAATTGTAAGGATTGTAATTGTAACGTTTGTAATTTCAACTGCATGGTTACAATTACAATTACAATCCTTACAATTATGTTTTTACGTATTACCACTTTTTTTCGTGGCATTCAAATATTTTAACATTCATATATTTTCTTACCTCCTAAAATATTACTAATTTTACGGCGTGATAAGATTTGTTTTAAAAAAAGATACTAAAAAAGACAAAAACTACCATGTGGAGGAGAAATTGTTGCATCATGCTGCTTTTCATGTCTGTACTTCCTGTATCCCAACACGTTCAGGCACAAGAGGTTCGGGATTCGGTACGGATTTATTTCCGGCAGGGACGCTCGGAGCTGAACATGTCTGTCCGCAATAACCGGGCTGCATTAGGGCGCATAGCCGACAGCCTGAGCACCAGCTATGCCGATTCGGTCTACATCTTGCGAAAGATTCTGGTGGAAGGCGGGGCATCGCCCGAAGGCAGTATCCCGCTGAACCGGAAACTATCGGAAAAACGTGCGGAAACTTTGTTCGGGTACTTGTCGCAATATGGCGAATTGCCCGACTCGCTGACTACTTTCCGCTTTATAGGAAGAGACTGGGCAGGGCTGCTCCGGCTGGCAGAAGCAGACGAAGACCTGCCTTACAGGGAACAGACGCTGGATTTCCTGCGCCAGGTAGCCGAAAAATCACAATCGGGAGAACGGGCTGAAGACAATTACGTAGGTAAGCTCGCGCGCCTGGGGTACGGCAAGCCATACCGCTACATGTACCGCCAGATTTTCCCCGAGCTACGCGCCTCGCGCCTCCACCTGTGGTACCGGAAAGTGTGGAACCCGCTGAAGACGCCCGTGCCCGCGCCGTTCGTCACGCCTTTGCCCCTTGCCATGCCGGAGAGGCTGGAAGCTCCCCATACGCCCGTGCCGCCCCCGAAACCGTTCTACATGGCCGTTAAGACCAATTTGTTATACGATGCCGCGCTTGTCCCCAACATAGGTGTGGAATTTTACCTGAAAGACGGCTGGAGCGTCGGCGCCGGATGGATGTACGGCTGGTGGAAGAAAGACCGCATCCACTGGTATTGGCGTGCCTACGGAGGCGATGTCACGGTGCGGAAATGGCTGGGCAAAAAAGCCGAAGAAAAACCGCTTACGGGACACCACATCGGAGTATACGGACAGGTGCTGACGTACGACTTCGAGACAGGCGGGCGCGGCTACATGGGCGGTGAGCCGGGCGGCACGCTCTTCGACCGCGCGAGCTTCGCCGGAGGAGTGGAATACGGCTACTCATTGCCCATCAAGCCGAGGCTGAACCTGGACTTCACGATAGGCATAGGCTATCTGGGCGGAAAATATTACGAATATATACCGATGGACGAATGTTATGTATGGCAAGAGACGAAGATGCGCCACTGGTTCGGCCCCACGAAGCTGGAAGTCTCGCTGGTGTGGCTCTTAGGGCGCGGCAACGTCAATAAAGGGAAAGGAGGCGGCAGATGAAACGATTGTTTTACTTCATCACCCTGGCTCTGCTCTGCACGGCGTGCGAGCACAAGGAGCTGTGCTTCCAGCATCCGCACCTGAAAACCGTGCGGGTGGAATTCGACTGGCGTGACGCTCCACAAGCCGACCCCGACGGAATGTGCGTCTACTTCTATCCCGTGGCGGGTGGAAGCGGCCAGCGTTTCGACTTCCGGGGCACGACGGGCGGAGAAGTGCAGCTCAGGGTAGGCGAATACGTAGTGATATGCTATAACAACGATACCGAAATCGTGGAGTTTTACAATACCGACGACTTCGGCACCCACGGCATCTACACCCGTGAAGGAAACCCGCTGGAGCCGATATACGGCAATGCAGCCAACTATGCCCCGCGGGCGGAAGGAAGCGAGGAAGAGCGGGTGACGGTAAGTCCCGACATGATGTGGGGATGCACCGCCACGGAAGTGGAAGTGACCGACGAGGGGCTGAGCTACGTATGCGTGCCCTTCGAGGGGCAAGACAAGGAAGCGGTGACAGAACGCGACGAATACGTCATCACGCTCTATCCGCACGAATTGGTCTGCACGTACACCTACGAGGTGCGCAACGTGAGCAACCTGAAGCACATGTCGCAAATGTGCGGCACCCTGTCGGGCATGGCGGGCACGCTGACCTTCGCCTCCGAAGAAGTGGGCAGGGAGAGCGTAACGGTGCCTTTCGCGTCAGAATCGGACGGAGTATCGACGGTGACGGGACGTTTTTACACCTTCGGCCACCACTTGGAGAACCCCGACCCGCACCGGATGGTGTTCTACGTGGTGATGGACGACGGGTCGAAGTATTGCTACAAGGATACGGAGAAGCTGGACGTGACTACGCAGGTGCACGAAGCACCCGACTTCCGCCACGTGCATATCATCATCGACGGGCTTGACCTCCCCCAGCCCATCGAGAACGGCCACGGTTTCGACATGACGGTGGACGACTGGGAGGTAGTGGAAGAAGAGATTGAGATCTGATCAAATATGTTTAATCGATTAAAATTAAAGTGAAATGAGAAAGTTTTATTTAGGAGCATTGGGGCTGTTAGTAATGGCATCGTGCTCGCAAGACGAAACCGTCGGCATCAACCATGACGGCGATGAAATCACATTCAGTGTGGTGACGAACAGTGCTACAAGAGCGGAGAATGTGTTCTGCAACAACAACTCTGCGACTAATTTCCATGTGTCGGCTATCAGCGACGGAAAGTCGTACATTGAAGGAGACGATATTGCATACCAAGACGGGAAGTGGGTAAATCAAGACGGTACCCGTTATTGGCCTGACGAATCGGTTGACTTTTATGCACACGTCAATGGAGGTACTACCTATGATTGGAGTGTAAGCGAAGGCAAAGCAACCGCTAAATTCAACAACTTCAAGGTAAACCAGACGGTAGCCGACCAAGTGGACTTAATGTATTCGGTTAAGACAGGCCAAACAAAAACGGCTAATTCGAAAGTAATCCTTAACTTCCGCCACGCCTTGTCTCAGATTGTGTTCCAAGCCAGAAACGAAAGCGAAAACCTGCATGTGGAAATATCGGGCGTATCCATCTGCAAGCTGAACGATACGGACAATTTCACGTTTCCGAGCACCAGCACAGACAATAATTTCGTAGACCATAACGGAGAAAAGCCGAACACTGCGCTTACCAACCAAGGGACATGGGCGAATGAAAACACAAGTAAAAATGGTACGGCATCTTATTCGGTAACATTTGGTAAAACTACTATCCAAGCAACGAATACGCCGCTTACAACAACCGACGACGCATCGAAGAATGGGGAATATAACGCGAACACCATGTTGCTTTTGCCGCAACAAACTACCGCATGGGAACCTAAGACAGGTGAAGGAAAACCTGCTGACCAAACGGGTTCTTACTTCCTCGTGAAATGCGCCATCTACAATGTAGCGGGAAGCTCATTCGATCCTGATACAGACGTGCCTCTTTGGGGAACTCAAGCCGCACATAAAGAGGTTGCTATCCCTGTAGCCGCTAATTGGGACCAAGGCAAGAAGTACATCTATACCTTCGTGTTCGGTAATGGAAACGGCGGTTATGAACCAGATCCTGACCCCGAAGATCCGGATCCAGATCCAGAACCCGTACTCGTCCCGATTACATTCGACATTACAATTGACGACTTTGTTACGGTAGATTCCGATATCGAAATCGAAACCGGCGTTCCGGGAGCAGGTGAATAACCCTTTAAGCACATTTTGTTGCGGAATACTTCTTAATTACACAGGCTGGGCGGGGTTGAATGTTCCCTACCCAGCCACCATATTCAAAAAAACTTTTACGGAGGAACTGGAAATGAATACACGACATCTGATTCAGAAGATAGGGATGGCAGGGGCGGTTGCCCTTGCCGCGGCATCGTGCACGCAAGACGACCTGACGGGCGGGCGAGGCACGAACGGCAACGCCATCGGGTTCGGCATCACCACCCTTGCCGAAAACACCGCCGAAGGACGTGCCTCGGAAGCCGACGATAAGCCCATCGTATTGCCCTTCCCCGGAGGGCGCGACACGCTCTACCTGCACCCGTGGGCGGAAGAAAACCGCTCCGTCCCTTCCGCCCCGCAAAAAGGAGAAACAAGGGGCGTGCCGGTGACGACGGAGGAAGACTTCAAGGACGTGTGCGGGAGTTTCGGCGTGACCGCCTATACCGACGACGGCAGGCTGTTCATGCCGAACGAAAAGGTGACGAGCGCATCGGGAAACCTGTGGACTACCGGCGAGACCTACTTCTGGCCCGCCGAGGAAACCCTCAACTTCTATGCCTACGCCCCATACAGCAGCACCGGTGACGGTTACGGTGACAATATGACAATTAATCAAAACGCAAAAAACATCACGTTCAGCCATACCGTGCCCGACCAAGCCACCGCCCAGCCCGACATCTTGTTCACCCACAAGGCGTGCAGCAAGGCGACATCCAACGGCGGCACCGTGTCCCTCAGGTTCCACCATGCCCTTGCCGGCGTGAAGTTTGTGGCGAAAAACGTGACGAATTGCACCGTCACCTCCATCACCCTGAGAGGCTTGTACGGGCAAGGTTCATGCACTTACGATGCCGCGACGGGCACCTTTACATGGGAATTAACCGGAGAGAAGCGGATTTTCTCGGAAGATTTTAACGTGGAACTAACCAATAGCGAGGGCGAAACCACTCAGCCCATTACCGATGTAAACAAAGCAACCACCTTCATGATGATTCCGCAAACGCTGGAGGGCGTAACGGTGGAAGTGGGCGTAACCACCAGTGAAGGCGAATTCACCCTGACCGGCTCGCTGGCGCAGACCGGCGCATGGGAAGCGGGCAAGATATACACCTACGCCATCTCCACCGAGTCAATCAACTGGGTATACGTATTCGATGTGACCCCCGACAACGACGGCATCACCTTGCCTCTCGGCGAAACCCAAGGGACGTACACCGTAACGAGCTACCGCTTCCGGAGGGGGACTCCCAATGAGAAAGAACCGGTGGCATGGAGTGCGGTGAATACGGCGTGTACGGAGACTGACCAAGACACCGGAATCGAGGTAGCTGGCATCACCTTAGCGGATGTATTGCGAACTTTCACCTACGGAGACAATACGCCTTCGGAAAGCGAAGATTATACCATCGGCTTAACGGAAACGACCCTGAAAACCGATTGGCCCGGCGACCAGACTCTGAAAAACAATACGAAGAAGGGAACCCCGGAATCTCCCTACGACCTTTCCACCCACGATGAGAAAGGGGGCACGATAAGCCAAACCACCGCCAATTGCTACGTGGTGAACGCGGCGGGCACGTACATGCTGCCCCTCGTATATGGCAATGCCATCAAGAACGGAGGGGAAAACTCGGCGGCTTACCAAGGAGGCCAGTTCAACGATTACTTGGACCGGACGATAAGCAACTCCCAAATAACGGGAGCCGACGATGCCGTATTGGTATGGAGCGACGGATTCTTTATGTTTAAGGACATCAAGCTAAGCGATGACAAAAAGTACCTTGTCTTTACCATCGACCCCGACTACATGCAGCAAGCCAACGCCGTACTGGCGGTGCGCGACGCACAAGACCGCATCATGTGGAGCTGGCACATCTGGGTGACCGAACGACCCGTCTATACAGAGATACATACGCTGACCGACCTTTTCGACCAAAACAACAAATACGGCATGATGCAATGCAACCTGGGCTGGGTAGACGGGAAAATGGTTTACTACAACCGGCGCAACCTGACCTTCAACTTCACCCAAACCGGTTCGGGCAACACCGACCAACTGACGGTTGTGCAAGAAGGTGCCGAGTTCGACTATAAAGACGTAGGCTCTACCTACTACCAATGGGGACGCAAAGACCCGCTGGTAGCGTTGAGGAACTGGAATTCGTACCGCTTCGAAGATTACCGCCTGCACGAGACGGGCGACCCCGACTATGTGTACCGCACGGCAACAGGCCCCGCCAGCTTCGGACAAGCCATCCAGCATCCCAATGTGTTCTACACGCGTGGCGGCAATGCGGGTACCGACTGGAATAGCGAACACGTAGCTACGCTATGGAACACCAGGGACAGCGGAGGCGAACTGGAATCTACCGTTTCTACCAAGACCATCTACGACCCTTCGCCCCGAGGCTTTAAAGTGCCGGTGCCCCGCACATTTGCCGTATTCGTAAACGGAGGCACCAGCACCACTACGGGAGGTACGTTGAACGGGTATCGCTACGAAGACGATGTGCATAACAAATACCGGGTCTATCCCCAACCCAACCGGGGAGGTACTAAAATCCCCCTGACCGCTACGGGACAACGCGCAGACCGTGCCGGACTGGAAGCTTATGTCCCAGGGGATGGTAAAGGAGAAGTAGGAGGACTGTGGTCATTGTTTGGCGTATATTATTGGACTTGTGTGCATGAGCAAAACCATACAGGAGTCAATACGAATGCTTACACGCTCGTCATACGTAGCGACTATCCGAGTGGAAGTGGAATTGAGGTCTATTCCTACGGATTTGTAGGTGCTAAGACCATGGCACGCCCCGTGCGTCCCATCCTGGACGACAGATGAAGGACAGGCAATTAAGCATTTTATATCTCTATCAAAACCGCGGGGAAGCGTCCCTGCACACATTTTACTTAAATTAGTAATCTCGAAACCGGTCCGCAGGGATGCGTGCCGGTTTTTTTGCATCGTACAAGCCTGTTAGTTGCTGATATATAAAAGGTTACGCGTAAATATGCAAAATAACCCCATTCTCGTTAACAGATTTTTACATTCACTCGTTCAGAATCCATTGTCACGTGAAAAAGAAGCGGTACCTTTGCAGCATACAGGTAACAAGTTAACAAGGTGACAAATTGACAAGGTTTTAGATACTAGGTGACTAGTTGACCAGGTACTAGTTGACTAGTTTTTAGATACCATTAGTAAAACTATTCAGAACCTAGTACCTGGTCACCTAGTTAACTAGTCACCTAAAACAGTACCTTGTCACCTTAAAAACTTAAAAACTCAAAAACTTAAAA
>UMEP01069983.1_pt1 | contig 10476 bp, 8 predicted proteins | sample 1964771 | NCBI WGS metagenome assembly UMEP01 (sample SAMEA4836022, study PRJEB28245) | human gut metagenome | biome: gut microbiome; material: fecal sample | place: Denmark | collected 2008 | reverse complement strand
CAAACGGATATGGTTCTGGTGCAGCAAATGCTACAGGATATGGAGCTGCCGGAGCGAATGGTTATGGCGTTGGTGCTGCAGGTGCAGCTGGTCAGTCAGGTCGTGGTGTAGGTGCCAATGGTGCGAATGCAAATGGTGCTGAATCGTATCGTGCAACAGCAGGCAATGCTGGTGTGGATGTTCGTGGTGTAAATGCCAATGCTGCTGGTTATGGAGCTGCTGGATATGGCTCTGGTTACGGTGCACAGGGTGCGAATGGTGTTGCTTATGGTGGCGTTGGTGCTGCTGGTAAAAACGGTATCGCAGGTAAATCCGGTTATGGTGCAGACGGCTATGGTGCAGATGGAGCAAGCAGTGATGCTTTTGCGGAAGGTGCTGATGGTCAGAGTGCAAGTATCAAAGGTGTCAGTGCAAATGCAACAAGTCGTGGTGGCGCAGCAGGTGCGAACGGATTTGGCTATGGTGCTGACGGTTACGGTGCAGACGGTGCTGACGGTTATGGTGCAGACGGTGCTGCCGGATATGGTGCAGACGGTGCTGCTGGATATGGCGCTAACGGAAAAGGTTATGGTGCAAACGGTGTTGCTGGTGCGAATGGTGCATCCGGTCGTAATACTGTTGCAAATAATAATGTACATGGAATTTCTACAAGTGATGCCATTGTAAGCGATGGTTATGAAGAGAGTACTCGTACATTAAATGGCGGTTATCGTCAGTCTGCAGGTGCAAACGGAATTAACGGGGCTGCTGGTCAGGCAGGTCGTGGTGTCTCTATGATGGGTGCAGCTGCTGATGCACGTGCAATGTCTGCTCAGAATGTAAACGCAAATGCTAATGCTCAGGGACGTATGAATGCTTATCGTCAGGGTAGTTTTGGTGTTGAAAATCGTAATGTGGCTGTTGGACGTAATGGTGCAAACGGCATGGCTGGCGGCAATGGTTACGGCGGAATGGGTCAGGCAGGTGCAAATGGTGCTAACGGTGGCATGGTTGGTTCTTATCGTGTTGTTGGCGGTTCTGTGAATGTCCACGGTATGGGTGGTGCTAACGGAATGAACGGTGTTGGTTCTGTAGGTGCAACTGGACGTGGTGTTGCTGGTATGAACGGCGGAAATGGCATGGTTGGTAGAAGTGGCATGAGCGGAGCAGCTGGACGAAATGGAGCCGCAGGCATGGCTGGTATGGCTGGTCGTAATGGTTCTGCAGGTATGAATGGTGCTGGCGGATATCGTGTAAATAATACACAGAACTCTCAGACAAATATTGCAGGCAGTCGATATGCAATGCCGTCTACACCAAATATTAGTGTAACGCGTGGTGGAAATGCAGGTCAGCGTGGATATATGCCACAGCGTAATGCAAATAGACAAATGCCAAATCCTATGAATAGTCTTCCAAATGAGGACACAATGCCAACTGGTCCAGCAAGAGGTGTTGGTTCTATAAATCCGATTAGAACAAATGCTGGTGGTCAGATTGGTGGCAGAGGTTCTTATGGGCGTGTGCAACAGCAGCAGGGTGCATATAAGAACACAGCTGGAACAAATGATTTTGTATAAATATTTGCATAATATGTTTTTGAGAATGTTTTTGAGAAAGCCGATGTATTTCGGCTTTTTCTTTGCCATTTTTTGGATATATTTAGTTGACAAGTTTATTATTTTGATATATTATAAACATAAATCAGAAATGGGTTTCTCTATTTCTGATTGACGTCAATCATATTTACATAAATATTTAAGAAAGGAGAAACCGGACATGAATACATTAAATGTAATAGTAGGAAATGCTATGATGTATACTGGTGGTGATGCATCTATTGGTAAGTTCATTCATTCTATGGGTACAAATATTGGCTCATGGGTGAAGATGATTGTAATGATTATCGGTGTTGTCATGGTAGGTTTTGGTATCTATCAGGTTGCTAAGAATCTTATTTCTCATGGCAAAGGTCAGACAAACTGGGTTGTTACAATTGCGCTTATCATTTTAGGTGCAATTTTAATGTTATCTGGCGGTTGGGATTTCATCAAGGATTTCAGTAAGACTGGACGAAAGACATTGGATGATGCTGCAAATGGTAATGCCGAAAGCGGTGTTGGTACTATGCCTGAATGGACTATCGTTTTTGATGATTAACATCAAGAATGATATAAGAGGAAGTCGGAATGTATTTCGACTTCCTTTTTGTATTATATCTTAAAAATTTGTTGATATATGCTGATTTTTAAGATATAATAGATATAAATTGTAAATATGAAAGGAGAATAAGACGTTGTGAAATTTTTACGAAAGTTTGGACCCCATTACGCGATTGAACGTTTTGGTATTATGTTTATATCATTGTTTTTGATGATGTGTGTTTTAACGAGTACGATTGTTGTCAGTAAAATACGGTATGATACAAAAGCATTGTCTGGTCAGGCACAATACACATCTTCATTTACGATGTCATTGTCAGGTGCACAGGGTTCTGTTTTAGGCGTCTATACAAATGATGACCATACCAAATGTTTCTTGTTGTTAAAGTTTCAAGATGTATCTTCTGTGCCTGTAGATGCAAATGAATATCAGTTGTTTTTATCTGGTTGTAAAAAAGATATGACTTATTCTGAGTTGAAATCAAAACCGGATGCGATGATATATCAGTTTGGTGCAACAGGTTACCTTGGTGTTTATTTGTATTCTGCAACACCGTTTCCATCACAAATTATGAATTTGTATTTGCGTTCAACGAAAAATATTACAGTTGGTACGTCAACTGCACAATATTCTGATGAAACGTTTAACAAGTTTGACCAAGCGGCAATTTATTTCAATCCGGGCGGTACATATGCAACGAAAGCATCATTCTTAAATGAAAAGAAATGGACTGTTTTTGACATTTATGAGGAATTGATTTCTCGTCCGGCAGAAGTAGCATATCGTAATTTGCTTCGTAATGATTTGGTTGAAATGAGAAAACAGAAATCATTGATGGATGAATATGCAAATCGTCTTGTAAAAGATGGTATGACTGAGCCGTCTATACCAGCTGTGATTGCAAATGATTCAGTCTATGCGATGGCAAAAACGTCAGCACAAACAGATGATAATAAAGATAAACGATTTGTATGGTCTATAAAGCAAAATATGTGGTACAATGCAGATGATGAAAAAAATGTTTTGACGTTGACGGACAATGATGCATGGTTGTATCTTGATACAAAAGTTGTTGTGCCAAATGGTTACAGTTTTAATTGGGAAAACGGTATGGTTAAAAAAGGTTATCTTACGCAGTTGACAGGTTCTGATAGTTTATCTGATTGGAAGAAATATTTGGATGAACATAAGAATGCAACAGAAGATACATCGTTTGATATTGATAGTATTAAATGGACAGATACGTCTGGTAACATTTTTACACCTGAATTGTCAAGTAATGATGATGATGAAGTTGATTCGACATCAAAGACGGCACGTGTTTCGCAGGAAATCAATCAGTTAAAGACTGCTTGGCAGGCGTTTTATGATGCAAAAGTAAAATATCAGACAACCGATTTACAGAATCTTTTACAGTTGGAATATGATGCAAAAGATATTGAAACGAGTTATACGATTAATACAAACGAATCTGGTAAGCTGATAACATTTTGGTAAAATGGTTCAACCCATCACGTTTGTGATGGGTTGTTCTATTTCATATACATACAAGAAAGGATAGAAGGTTATGGCAATAAGAAGACGTGGAAAAAAACATCCAAAGTCGTCAGGTAATCGTGCGAAACCATCGGATATTCGTGGTGTTAGTTCTATTAATCCTATCGATGTGGATGTAAACCCAGTAGATGATGGAAATACGCCGAAGCGTGCAGGTGGTCCGATTGGTTGGATTCACGATGGTATATCAACACTTGGCAGTGGAATTGGCAATGCATTTAAAGCCGGAGCATCGAGTTTGTTTGGTTTGAAAACATTGTCTACATTTACCACCAATACAGTTGGTAAGATAGCAAGTGTAACAAATTTATCCACGAAAGTGGTATCTGGTGTGTTGATAGCAACGTTAGTTGCTTGTACTGGTACTGGTGGCATGATGTTTGTAAATTATCGTGCAAATAATCTTTTGATTAAGCAGGAAGATAGTGATGATGACTGTTTGGAAGATTTGAAGAACATGACTACCACACCTGATGCTGGTCCGACGGGTACAGCAGAAGAATATGCGGCAAAAGCGTGGGCTGTTGCAAAGGCATTTGGTTTATCGGATGAGCAGGCTGCAGGTATGTTAGGTAATATGGAAGAGGAATGTGGTATGGACCCTACAACGATTGAGGGTATTTACGATGAGCCTTTTAATATTACTGCTCCACAGAAAGCACAGGCTGTTTCAAACATGCCTGATTCGTTGTGCGATTATACACGAACTACAATGGCTCAGAAGTACATAAATTCAGGATTTTATGTAAAACCTCATACGACCAGTAACGGATGTACGATGACATCTGGTGGTAGTGGTACAAGTATTAATTCATCGGCGTATGAGGGTTCGGAAGGACATTTCTTCTGTGGTATTGGTTTGTTTGGTTTTACTGGACCTGAAGGTAATGCTTTATTTGATTATGCAAATTCGACAAATGGTCAGTATAACTGGTATGATTTTGATTTACAGATGGCATTCATTTTTGATACAACAGGTGGTTATGACCGAGCTGCATGGGTCGAATCTTGGAAAAATCAGAGTGTAAGTTCTGCATCAGAAGCTGCTGTGCAATGGAATTTACATTTCGAAGGTAATGCAAGTAATTTTAAAGGTGCAGAACGTGCGGATAAGGCAACGAAATGGTATAATAAGTTTAAAGGACAGCAAGGTGATGCAACATATGCTCAGTCTATTATTGCTTTAGCAAACACGGTTCAAGGTGGTTCTCAGTCTACATCTTATTCAAGTAAAGAAGCAAAATGTGATGGTGCAAAGAATTCTCAGGCTGGACTTGGAAATGCAAGTATTGCAGAAGCTGCGGTAGCCTATGCATATGAAACAACCGACCAAGGTAATCATAATAATGGTACACAGTTGTATCAGACTGTACATGATAGAGTTTTTCCTACTGATGATGTGTATCAGTCTTGTGACCGTGGTGTTGCAACGGCTGTTCGTTGGTCTGGTGCAGATGATAATTTTCCTTCAGGAAACACGGATATGCAGGATGCATATATGGCGTCGTCTCCAAATTGGGAATTTATTGGTGAATTTCAAGGTGATTTAAGTCAATTACAACCCGGTGATATTTTAATTACTACGTCTGCAAGGCTTGGAAGTGACCATGGACATGTTGTTGTATATGTTTCGAATGAGATTGTAAAGAAGAAATTTCCGAATTCAGATGCGTCATTTGTATCTGCGTCGTATGGAGACCGTTCACCCGGCTGTGAAACATGGTCAAGTGGTAAATTCGTTGGTAAAGGTTATTATGTATATCGTAATAAACAAAAATCAAATCCGTCGCAGTATACGGATGTTGTCAAAGGTCTGAATTTACAGGATAGATAGACTGATATTTCACATATATTTTTGTATGACGCGGTTGATATTTTCTATCAGCCGTGTTATAATGTACTCATAAATGAGCATTTTTCAATGCTTTTGAAAATAAAAATACATAATAAGAAAGGAATGGATAACAAACATGGTAGATTTGCGAAAAAAGATTGTTATGATTGTAAGTGCTGTAATTGTTGGTATTAGTTTGATTTTTACATTTGTCAACTATCAGAATTACAGTGCAAAAGTGGATGAGAATAAGAAACAGTATTATGATTTGAAACGTGAGTATGAGGATGCTACGAAGAAGCAGAAACCTGTTTCGGAAGATGATGTTAAGAATGGATTAAATTCTGCGAAAAAATCAGGTGATGATGTTGCAAACTTGTTAAATCAGTATTTGTGTGCATTGCCTTATACTGGTACAAATTTTACTAAAGAACAGGAAAAAGAAAAAGCAGCTGAACGTGCTGAGATGTCAAAGCAGTTAAATAAGTATTTCGGTGAAGGTACCGTTATGAGTACAGGTGTGTATTCTTTTGATATGAGTCTGATTGGAAATCAGAGCTGCTGGCAGTTTATGAACAGCTATAATTTCAGTGGTGATAGTATTGATGTATTGTGGGAGTGTTTTGATAAGGCTAACAATGTGGTTGCATATGTGACTGCAAAGTATCATGCAGATAGCAATTCATTTGATAATGTAAGTCAGCATATGACAACTCTTGGTCAGACTTATATGGGTGTGACAGGTAGTGATAATGCGTCTGAAAAAATAGATATGACTGATACAACAACTATTTTTGATGTCATGCAGAATGCAGGTATTTCTGAGGAAACACGGAAAGAATTAGAAGATTATCATAATGATAAAGAAGCAATGGATGCAAAAGAAGCCAATGAAGCAGCAAGAGATGCATTAAAGAATAGTTCCAATAAGTAAGAAAGGCGGTAAAATATAGTGAAAGCAAAAATAAAAGAGTTTCGTATTTTGATTATTAGTGTTGTGATTGCTCTTGTAATTGTCATTGCAAATATGATTGTATCGTCTCAGGTTTGGAATAAGAATTTGAACAATCAGAGTATGGCAATTCAGAAATTAAATGGTGATATTGAGAAACAGCGTGTATCGTCTTTAAATGCTGCTGATAGTGCAAAATCAAGAGTGACAGGTCTTGATACTAAGCGTGTAAAGACAGATGACGGTATCATTGAAAGTAAAGTTTTAAAAAAGTATTTTACATGGAAATCTGGTGCTGATTATGAAGCATTAAAGAAAGATTTTGATGAGAATTTTGCAAATAATGATGGCAATTTTGGTACGATTATCTTACCTGATTTGAAATCCGAACAGGATGAGGATGGTAATGAAACGAATGCAATTGATAATGGTGAGTTTGGTGTACTCAATATGACATATGTGGATAAGCAGTCACATGTAACATCAATCGAAGATGATGTATATTCTTATTTTACAGAAGTGACCGTACAATCAACAATCAAAGGTGCTGATAAAGAAGCATCTACAGGTCATATTGTAGTGACATATTCCATTGATAAAGCGGGTAATATTTCTCATTTGAATGGATTCACAATTGCTGATTAAGAGTATACGGCATATGTGGATAACATATGCCGTTTTATTATAAAGTTAGAAAGGGACAATAATTATGAGTTTAAAGAAGAAGAACGATGTAACAAATAAGACTGTAAATGCGGCAGAAAAGAAATCACGCATTAAGAAAGTGATTGCTATTATTTTGGCAATTTTATTGATGTTCTGTTTGCTTTGCGAAATCAGTACATTTACACTGTATGCTGTACCTATGATTGGTATTCAGATTTTTCAGATGACCGGAATTGGTATTGAAAACGGTTTGACACTTGCAAATTTTACAGTGAGTGATTGTTCTGTCATGATTATGATGTGGCTTGCACCGTTTGTATTTTTTGTTGGTATTAGTATTTGGGTACATTGCAAATTGATTAAATTTGTATGTAAGAAAATGATAAGCTGGCTTAAGATTATATTTTCTAAGCCAAAAAAGGATTGATTTATGAGTTAAAATCGGGTATACTAATGATAGTATGCTAATAGAAAACAGAAAGGAACATCAATATGAGCATGAGATTAAAAGGCATGTTAAAGAATCATTTACATGCACAATTAGAACAGCATATGTTCGATGACGCTATGGTGTTGGAGAACGTACCATGTGAAATGACCTTTGAATGTAAGCAGGGATTTATGGAATTTGAGACAGAAGCACATTCTTATCTTCCGTTGATGCATTTAATAGGGTCTGTTACGGAAGTCCGTGGTGATTTCCCATTTCATATTTCCTCTCTGTATTTTGATAATGCAGATGTACCTTATCTTACAAAGGATATTTTGTATTATCCAAATCCAGAGGAAATCGCCCATATGATTACAGTGGGTAAATTTTATACAAAACAGTTTGGTCTTCCTGATGTGTTGGAAAATCAGACATATAGTTTTCCGGCGAGGGTGAATTTGACAATCGTTCCACCGCCAAATCCGGCTGCATATGAGATTGCAACTTATGGTGGTGATTTTGTTGCTGAAACGGATGAAGAAAAGCTGAATCTTCCAACGGTTTATTTGGAACTTGCAGGAACGGGTATCAATCGTAAAAACGATAAACTGTTGGATTATTACGGAATCGATTTCGAAAGTGATTATCCAATGTATTCTTTAACAGCAGAGTCATCTGGTTATGTTGACCCACCGCTTATGATGTACATTGAGGAACCTCAGATTTCCGAAGAAGATGCAATGACAAGAGAAGATATGCGTGAAATGTATATCACACCAGAAGAGGAAGCAGCTTTAATTCGTGAGCAGAAGGCACGTGCAGCAGAAGCACAGGCTCAGGCACAGGTTGAACCTACACCGGATTATCAGTTGTCAACACCGGAAGACGTTTTGATTGCTCAGGCATCAAAGAATATTGAGAAACGTGTTGGCGAACGTTTGCTTGAAAATGAGAAAGAAAAACAGGCACAGCGTGAAGCATTAGAAGCTGAGAATGAGAAATTATTGGAGTCTGAATATGAAGATGAAATGCAGGATACTCAGGAATCTGAAAAGACAACTGAGTCTACATATGACCCAATGATGGATTTATTAGACCGTACATCTACGGATGATTTCATCATGGTTGGTGAGTCTGAAAATTCTGTGGAACAGCCAATGACAGAGGGCGATTATATTACGTCTGATGAAGAGTCTTATGATAGTGAAAATGATTATAATGATGATGTAGCATCCGAAGTCGAAGATACAGCATCTGATGAGGTAATTGTTGATGAAGCAATGGCATCAGAGGTTATTCATCCAGATATGCCACAGGAGCAGGCAGAAGTGAAGATGGATTTTGATGCAGAGCATAATTCGTTTGTAGAAGACGAACGTGTTGAAGAAAAAGAAACATCTTCTGATGGTCTGATTGACGAAGATTCTGACCGTGTAGATATGGAAAATATGCAGGGTGCAGATGTTTCTGATGCAAAGTTGCAGGCAAAATTGGATGAAGCACATACAAAGGATGTTTCTACGAATTCTGCTGTCAACATGCAGGATGATATTATCGAGCGGGATGATGCTGATAAGAACGGTGAATCTGATGAAAAGTTAGAGAAACCAGCGCATGATAAATCAAAGATTGAGTCTCGCGTATCTGATGAGACAGTTCATAAAGATAGAACAGTTCCGACACGTATGCAGGAAATTGCAGACGAATACGATGCATCGAGAGATATTTCAGCCGACGATAAGGGTCTGGAATAAATTGATGAGTTAGGGATGGACAAACTGTTCATCCCTAACTGTCTCTCACTGTATGATAGCATAAATTAAAATATAATTTTAGAAAGGTTTTCTTATTGTATAAGAAAAAATTGGGTGAAGGCTATGGGTCCTAATTCAAAGAAACGTTCACGTTCACAGTATGTGAAGTATCGTTTGAAGGTTTTGAAAGAATTGTGCATTGCACCACCATCGGATGCTGTTATTGAACGTTTAAACGATGAGTCTCAGACGACAGAGACACAGGTGGATGCCGTATTCTTACAGTGTATTTTAAATGCACGAAAATAATATGAAAGTTGTGATTGGTCATGAGTTTAAAGTCGAGCATTGTGATTGTAAACGAATATACAATTAAGACAGGTAGTAAGACTGGTTCTCGTGGCGGTTCTCCGGGGAGTTATGTATTAGAGTATATGGCTCGTAAGGGAGCGACAGAACCGATTACACCTGCACGTATACATGATTTGGATAGCTATATTCAGAAGTATATGGCTAGAGAAGATGCAACAGAAACGTGTGATTCAATACCGTCGTTGAAACGTACGATGAAAAAGAAAGAGAAATTCGGCGGTGTTGGTTTTGGATATGGCGACGTTGCATTGTCAGATGACAAGTTACGTTATGCTGCAAAGGATATTCAGAATCAGTTTGACATGGGTAAAACATGTTTAAAGACAGTTATTTCATTTGATGAAGAATTTTTGCGGGAACATGGTATTATTGATGAGGATTTTACATGTAAACAAAAAGGTGATTATCGTGGACATATTGACCAAATGAAATTACGATATGCAATTATGAATGGGTTGGATAAGATGTCTCGTAATTATGACAATTTACAGTATATCGGCGTTATACAGGTTGATACGATGCATGTACACTGTCATTTGTGTATGGTGGATAAAGGTCGTGGCAATTTGACAAAAGACGGTACACAGCGTGGTAAATTGTTACCTAACGATAAGAAATTATTACGACGAGGTATTGATACATATTTAGACCAAAAGCAACAGGTCAAAATGATGGCATCCTCAGTATCTTATGATAAACGAAATGCTGTTTGTTATATTAAAAAATTTACACATAAAACTTTGTCACAACAGGGTTTACCTCAGTTTTT
>UMEP01005604.1_pt1 | contig 10538 bp, 8 predicted proteins | sample 1964771 | NCBI WGS metagenome assembly UMEP01 (sample SAMEA4836022, study PRJEB28245) | human gut metagenome | biome: gut microbiome; material: fecal sample | place: Denmark | collected 2008 | reverse complement strand
GCCCGAGGGGGACGGGATTCTTTTTTGCGGCGTGACGGCGTACATGATTCATCTGTCCTGTCCGTTTCGTGCCCCACGTCTCATGTCTTGGCTTTTTCTTCGTTTATATAATTGGAAACAGAGTAAGTTGTACGTCTTTGATAAAACAAAGGTAAACGGTCAGTTTCTTTTCAGAGAAACAGTATGGATGGTGGAGAGCGGATAGGTGATAACTTATTTGACAATTGTTCCCTCATTTTATTTAGATATCATTTCTTCTTACGCTGAATACCGTATGTGGCATATCTATTCCGCGATAGCGAACGACAGTGGTATCGACTAATCTCATGCCAATACGGATTGCAACTTTTTGAGATGCAATGTTTGTATCTCGTATAATGGAATATAAGGCGTCAAAGTGTAATTCATTAAATCCATATTCGCGGCAAGAAGTTGCAGCTTCAGTAGCATAACCGTTATGCCAATACTTATATGCAAGTAAGTAGCCGATTTCAGGAACTTGTAGTCCTTTGTATTCCTGCATGGTAATGCCGCATTGACCTATCATTTCGCCTGACTTTTTATTAACCACTCCCCATAAACCAAAGCCGTATTCCTTATATCGTCGCAATTGCTTTTGCATCCATGCTATTGTCTCTTCATCGTTGAATGCTCCATTGTACGCATACATACTTTTTCATCCTGCAGTATTAACGACAAAGCGTCCATATCCGAAAGGTTCATTTCCCGTAATTGCAGTCTGTCTGTGTTTAATGTGATGTGCTTTGTGTAGTTCATACGATGCTTGTTTTTCAGGCTAATTTCTTTATGCCGTTAGTTCGCAATAAAACTCTTATGTGTGGAGTCTGGCGATGATTATACATTTCCCGGACATTATAATGTATGAAAGTATCCCTAGGCCTGTTGCAAGGTGCGGCGGTATTCGGAGGGAGATATGTGGGTGGCTTTCTTGAAGAAGCGTGTGAGGTGCGGCTGTTCGACGAAGTTTAGACGCTGCGCTATTTCGGTGATGGTGAGGCTGGGTTCGGCTAGGAGCACTTTGGCTTCCGCCACGAGTTGCTCGTCGATTAACTGTTTTGGAGTCTTTCCGGCCATGTGTTGAGCCGTGATGCGGTTCAGGTAGCGCGGCGAGATGCAGAGCCGGTCGGCGTAGAAGTTGACTTGGTGTTCGTGCGAGCCGTGTTCGCGTACCAATTGCATGAAGCGATGGCAGAGGGCCTGTGTGCGGCTGTATGGGCGGCTGAGTGCCTGCTTCTCGGGAATTGTATTGAAAAGCCACATGAGCAGGCTCTGCATGTAGTTGAGTTCTAATTGCCTGCGGAAGTCCGGTTCGTTCTGCTCGAAGAGCATTTCTCCCATATTGAACCACAAGTTGAGTTCGCGCCATGTTTTTTGGCTGCGTTCGTCGGGTGTATGGACATAATGCGGATGGTCGTGGGCATAGTCGAAATAGGGCGTGTCGATGGGGCGCATGGCCCGGAGAAACACTTCTGTCGGGAATAGCAGCGCACGGCAGTGGAAGCTGGCGTCCGCAGACATTCTTTGTACAAGGCTACCCGTCAGGAAGATGAGTTCTGTTTGGGGGCAGAGGTCGTAGCGCTGTGCACCGGTCGAGATAACGGCCTGTCCGTTCGTACAGGCCAAGTAGAGACCGCAGCGCACATGACGTGGGGAGCGGTCCAGTCCGCTCAGGTCGGTGTGCGACAGGCGGACAGACGTTGTGTCGGACGGAAGCTCGTGTTCCATGTATGAAGTCGTTTTTCAGAATGCAAATATAGGTGTTTTATGCGGATTCTGTTGCTTTTGTTCTGATTCTGGTATGTTTTGTGCGAGTTTCGCCATGCTGTCTACCTGATTTGTCTCGTAATTTTGCAGTCAGAATGTAAAAAGAAGCTATGTCGAAGTCACACTGCTATAATTCAAAGACATTTTTACTCTTTTATTTGGGCCTGCTGAGTGCGTTCGGGCCGTTTGTGATGGATATGTATTTGCCGTCGCTGCCTTCGATGACGGGTTATTTCCATACGTCAGCCTCGGCTGTCCAGTGGGGGCTTACCAGCTGCATGGCAGGGCTTGCCATAGGGCAGCTCGTGTTCGGAATGCTGAGTGATGCCTATGGGCGCCGGCGCCCCTTGTTCGTGGCTTTGTGCCTTTTCTTGCTTTCCACAATGGGCTGCCTTTATGCAGGCACCATCGGGGAGTTCGTCGTTTCACGTTTTGTACAGGGGCTGGCTGGTGCCGGAGGCGCAGTGCTGTCCCGCTCGGTGGCAGCAGACCGTTATTCGGCCCGTGAATTGGCAGCAGTGTTGGCAGTTGTAGGTTCCATCAATGGTGTGGCTACGGTGGCAGCTCCTGTGGCTGGCGGGCTGCTCGACGCTGTAGCCGGCTGGCAAGGCATATTCTGGTTCCTTTTCACTTTGGGTCTGTTGCTGGTGGGTGCCACATGCCGCTTCCGCGAAACCCTTTCCCCTTCGTGCCGTAAGCCTTGGTCTTTCCGTGAGGTACGTGCAGGTTTCCTTAGCGTCCTGCGTAACCGCAGCTATGTGTCTAATGTCATGCAGTATGGTTTGTCGATGGCCTTGCTGTTCACTTATATCTCGTCGGCACCGTTCATCATGCAGCACCACTTCCACCTTTCACCTCTTACGTTCAGCCTGTTTTTTGGTGTCAACGCCTTGGCCATGGTGGGGGCTACGGGGCTGTCCGCGCGTTTCGCGCATATGGCGAGGGCGCTTCACGTAGCCTCGCGCGGACAGTTCATTTTCGGTCTTTCGTTATGCGTGGCGTTGGCTGCGGGTTGTCCGTTTTGGGTATACGAACTGCTTGTATTTGTGCTGCTGGCAGCAGTGGGGCTCGGGTTCACGGCTTCCAATGCCTTGGCCATGGACAGCGAGCGCGACCGCGCCGGTGTGGCTTCGGCCCTGTTGGGTGCGGCGGGCTTTGCCGGCGGTGTGGTGGTGACGCCTCTTGTGGGATTGGGCGATATTCTCATGACCACGGGGCTGCTTCTCGTTGCGCTTTCCATGTCCTCGTGGTTACTGCTGCGTCGTGCGACACGTTTTTGGGCATTTCCTACGGCTGTCGGGCGTTGATGCTTACATGTTTCGTGGGTGGACTATCATGTTCCTCCATGCCGTTTTTCGTTGATGCTGTGCTGTGATTTCCCTATCACTCCCCATACGTACATCCCCGCTTGATTGTTGCGTCAGCATTATCAAGCGGGGATGTACGTATGGGTGTGGAGCGATCAGAGTTTCCGTATGACATAGGCGGCGAGGAAGCAGCCGAATGTGGCAGGCATGTAGCTGACGGTGCCGGCGGTTGTTTTCTTGTTTCTCTCGCCTTCTACGGTCATGACGGCTGCGCGGTCGGCCTGCTCGGTGGAGAAGACGACGGGGAGTTTCCAGCCGCGCAGTCCTGCGCGGGCCAGGTTGTGGCGGACTGCCTTGGCCAGTCCGCAGTGGAACGTGCGCCAAAGGTCGTCTTGACGGATCTGCGTGATGTCCGTCTTCGCCCCGGCGCCCATCGACGAGACGATGGGTTGGTGTCGGCGCAGGGCCTCAATGAGCAGGGCGCATTTGGGGGCAATGGTGTCGATGGCGTCGACGATGAAGTCGAAGTTCTCGTCGAGGAGGGCGGGCATATCGTCGGGCGTGAGATACGCAGCGCGGACGTCGAGGTGGAGGCGGGGATTGATGTCGAGGAAACGGCGGGCGAGGACGTCCACCTTTTTCTGTCCGACGAGGGAGTGGAGGGCCGGTAGCTGGCGGTTGATGTTTGAAGGGGCCACGCAGTCAGCGTCGATGAGGGTCAGTCTTCCGACACCTGCGCGGCAGAGCATCTCGGCGGCATAGGCGCCCACTCCGCCTGTCCCGACCACGGCTATCGAGGCGCGGGCCATCCGTTCGCAGCGTTCTTCGCCGAGCAGCAGGCGGGTGCGTTCTTGCCAGTTTTCGTCGGGTGTGAGGGTCATTCGTGTGGGGCTGAGGGTGAGAGGGCGGCACTGAACGACGAGGGGTGTACTTCTGCCGATCCGTATTGGTCGGGGTAGATGACGAGCAGGCTCCGGCTTGAAAAATAGCGTTCCAGGAGATCGGGCAGGGTGTCGAGCCGCTGCTTGTATGAGAGGGTTCCGCGGCGTGCTGCGACAACCGCGACGAGGTGGTCGGACGCCACGTGGCTTGCGATGCTGACAAGGTTGCTCCAATCGGTGAACACTACGCCGTTATAGGTGCGGTCGTCGTGGCGTTCCTGCATGACACGGGTGATGCCGTCGAGTGTCTTGGGGTGTGCGTAGAATGTGATGCGCCCGTCGAGTTGCCCGGCGATGCGCGCGATGCGGTCGATCCAGCGCTGGAATCCGACCTCGAACTGCGCCTTCGACGGGACGAGCACATGGATGCGCCGCAGCGTGTTGAACGGCACTGTGCAGCGTAGCACCGAGATCTGCCGGTCGATGCCGGCGATGAGCGTCTGGGCCACGCGGCCGTAGTAGATGTCCGACAGGTGTTGCCGTTGGTGCAGGCCAATGATGATTTCCGTGGCGCGGAATTCTTTCATTGCATGGATCAGGCCACTGGTCACGTTGACAGCCCAGCGGCTTTGCGTTTCCATCTTGATGTCGACGGCGGCCGCCATGCTGACCGCTTTGTCCAACATGCGCAGCCCTTGCGCGCGGGCTTTTTCGCTCTCTGCGTTGTCGAGGACCACGTTGACCGCTACGAGTGGCATGCCCCGCTTGTGGGCGCCTATCAGGGCGAGGGCCACGAGCGAACTGACCGTCGAGGGATTGTGAAGCGCAATCATGATTTTCTCTTCGTCCTGCGTCTGCTGAGTGCCGGTTTCTGCATGTAGGGCGAGCTCCTTTGCCGCGTGTTCAGTGGCGAACGAGCTGATGATGCACGAGAAGAGGATGAGCATGACGATGGCGTTCATCACTTCGTCGCTCATCAGGGGCTGTCCCGGAGCCACATAAAGGGCCGTGCCCACCATCACCATGGCCAGCGCGCCGGCCGCGTGCCCGTTGCTCAGGCCGAACATCATCCAGCCTGACGCCTTGTCCCAGCGGAAGAACCGCCGGCAGATCCATGCCGCCAAACCTTTTGACGCGGTGGCTGCCACCAAGATCACCAACACGACCCATAGCGTGTGCCAGCCCTCAAAGAGCAGGCTGACGTTGATGAGCATGCCCACACCGATAAGGAAGTAAGGGATGAACAGGGCGTTGCCCACGAAGTCGATGCGGTGCATCAGTGGGGAAGCCGGGGGGATGTAGCGGTTCAGCACAAGTCCGGCAAGGAAGGCGCCGAAGATGCCTTCGAGGCCGCACAGCTTGCTGAACGCCGCACTGAAAAAAACGATGATCAGCACAAAGATGTACTGGAACACATTGTCGGCCACGTTGTGGAAAAAGCCGCGGATGATGGGCGGCAGGGCAAAAAACATGAACAGGCAGAAAAGGATGCACTTCACTGCGAGCCAAACCCAGAAGACAGCGTCGCCCGAGCCTGTGAACGTGCCCGAAATACCGGCCAGCACGAGCAGCGAACCGAGCACGGCCAGCATCGTGGCGCCTACGCTGATGGTCACGCTGATGTGGCGCATGAGACCATAGCGCGTGACGATGGGGAACGCAACGAGGGTGTGCGAGGCCAGGATGCAAGCCAGAAGCAGTGAGGCGGCAGGCGGATAGTGAAGCACGAAATGCCCCACGACATAACCTGCCACGCCGGGAATCACCACTGTGGCTGCCCCGAACGTCAGCCCCCGGCTCAGGTTACGTTTCAAGCCGCCGATGTCCATGCCCAGTCCGGCCGTGAACATGATGTAGTAGAGTCCCACCTCGCCGAAGATTTGGAAACTCGCGTCGCGCCGAAGCAGTCCCAAACCGTACTCGCCTACCAGGATTCCCGCCAGCACCATGCCAATGATGTGGGGGATGTGCAGGCGGTTCAGCAGCATGGGCGCGAAAAGGATGATACAGAGCACGACGAAGAAGATCCAGGTCGGATCCGTGATGGGGAAGTAGTGCGATATGTCGGCCAACAATTGCGTCACATGCTCAGTATTTAATTGCAAAGGAAAGAAAAAGTTGGGATTTTCAGCCGTTTTGCCGTAGAAAAGTTCTACTTTTGCACGGCAATCACTCACATTGCCGATAATCATTCAATCCGAAAAGAAAATGAACGTAGCAATCGTCGGCGCCAGCGGCGCCGTAGGCCAAGAGTTCCTTCGCGTGTTGGCCGAGCGCGACTTCCCTGTCGATAACCTCCTCTTGTTCGGTTCTACCCGTAGTGCGGGCAAGAAGTACGTGTTCAAGGGTAAGGAATATACCGTTCAGCTGCTCCAGCACGACGACGCCTTCAAGGGCGTGGACGTGGCGTTCACCTCGGCCGGGGCGGGAGCCTCGAAAGAGTTTGCCGCCGACATCACCAAGTATGGCGCGGTCATGATTGACAATTCGAGCGCTTTCCGTATGGATGAAGACGTGCCTCTCGTCGTGCCGGAGTGCAACGCCGAAGATGCGCTTAACCGTCCGCGCGGCATCATCGCCAATCCCAACTGCACGACAATCATGATGGTCGTGGCGCTCAAAGTCATCAACGATATCAGTCCCATCCGGCGCGTCCATGTGTCCACTTATCAGGCTGCCAGCGGAGCAGGCCAGGCCGCGATGGACGAACTTTATGCGCAGTATCGCCAGGTGCTTGCCGGCGAGGACGTCACGGTCGAAAAATTCCCCTATCAGCTGGCGTTCAATCTCATTCCGCAGGTCGACGTGTTCCAAGACAATGGATACACCAAAGAAGAGATGAAGATGTTCAACGAAACCCGGAAAATCATGCACAGCGACATCCTGACAAGCGCCACGTGTGTGCGCGTGCCGTCGCTGCGGTCGCATTCCGAAAGCGTATGGGTCGAGACCGAGTCGCCCATCAGCGTCGAGCAGGCACGCCAAGCCATCGCCGGCGGCGATGGACTTGTCCTGATGGACAACCCTGCGGCCAAGGAATACCCCATGCCTCTCTTCCTTGCCGGTAAGGACGAAGTCTTCGTGGGCCGTATCCGTAAGGATTTGGCCAATCCCAATGGCCTCACATTCTGGCTCGTAAGCGACCAGATCAAGAAGGGAGCCGCCCTCAACGCCGTGCAGATTGCCGAGTATCTCCTGCGCGTCGGCAACTTGAAGTGACGCTCCGGCGCATTCCCCGCGCCTTTTTAGGACACAGCGAGCCCCGCCTGTCGCGAAGAACGCAGGCGGGGCTCGCTGTGTGTGGTCGGTCGGCCGGCGCGGCGGTTGCCGGCAGGCGATGGGGCTCAGAGCGTTCCTTGGCTGAAATCCAGTTCGAACATGACGGTTCCGCCGTCTGTCCGCCGGAACGAGCCTACGCAAATGAGTTCCGGGACGTCTTCCGTCCAGAACGGGACGTTCCATTCGTTCCCCACCTCAGCGGCGAGCCTCGGGGCGAGCTTTTCGGCTTCGGAGTGGCAGCGTGCTTGCAGCTGCCCGTAGTCGTCGTTCACCGAACCACAGTGGACGGCGGGTGCTCCGTTTCGCTTTTCTTCTTCCATAGTCGCAGTGTTTTTTGAGGGTCACAGGTCTTCGCCCTGCGCGCGGTTGTATTCGTTGTCGTAGAACATGGAGATGTAGTATCTTAACCCGTCGTTCATGATGCGGAACCAAACGGATTTTTTGGACATTAAATCAAAAGCGAGTTCCGAAGACGCTTTGATGATCTCTGCTTTGATTTCTTCCGTGGGAGCTGCCAACTGTTCCTGCGTGTATTTTCCCAACAGCTTTTCTTTAAGCTGATTGGCTATGGCGGTGGAGTCTGTGATTTCAGGTGCTTGATAGAAAACAGCGTCATACTTTTTGTTGCGTACAATCATTTCGATTCCGATATTTTCGTCCTCAGGAATCGTGTAGTCGTCGAGCGAAAAGTATTTTTTGTTGCGCCTGAATTGTTCGCAAAGGGTGTTGAAGCGGATACGGATTGAGCCCTCGTCCATCGGGTGGGCATCACAGACCATGATTCGACAGACTTTGTTGTTGTTTGTGACGACGAAGATGTTGACTTCCGAGCCGTTGAATTCCCCGGTCAGCACGTCTTCGCCGCTCACCCTTTCGTGTGTGAACCCTTTGGCTTTCAGTTTTTCGATCATGGCCGTTTTACTGCCGTCCACGGGAATGCCGAGGAATTTGGTCACGTCGGTTTGGGCGTATGCGGCAATCGACAGAATGAACGCACATACCAGTGATAAAGTCTTTTTCATAGTGGTGTTTGTTTTGTTTGGCTTCTCAGTGCCTCTCCGGCCAAGTCCTGTGTTCGCGTAAAGAAGCGTGGCACTGCTATGTACCACGTCTTAAAGTGCAGGCCCTGAGAAAACCTAAATCAACAGATATGGTGATAACAGCCCACGCCTATGACGTGGGAACTGTCATGCCGTCTCTTGTCGATTTTCGTGTGTAAGTTTCTCAGGCTTTGCACTTACAAGATGAGGACACAACGCTCCTTGTCTTCCAAAAGTAGCCGCCTTTGTGAGGCGACCTGCCAAAGGTACGCAAAAAACGGCCGCTGTACGCATAAATCGGGAAAAAATGAACTCCAAAAGGTGGAAAAGAACGTGCGGGTGGCCATAGATGCGTGAAGTAAGCGGAAAAGCGGGCTTTTCCTTGCCTTGTCGCTCTCCTTTTACTATCTTTGTTGTACGAAGATAGGATGCGGCTCGGCCAAGCCACGAAGAAAGCGGGGCTTTCTCTTGTTTTGTCGCTCACCTTTCACTATCTTTGAATAAGCTAAGGCTGCATTCGGGAACGCTCTGTCGAAAATCCTATGGCTTTTCGCCTGCCATTTCGCTCATTTGCACTATCTTTGTCCGCAGAAGTAATCCTTAAACATAAGAGATAATGAACATTCATACACCGAAAGCCAAGGCGTTGTGCCTTGGTGCTGCCTTTATGGCTGCTGCCGCCCTGCCTGTAAATGCTGACAGTAGGACGGTGAAAACTGTGGCGGTGACTGAACCGGCGGCCGCTACTGCTGACAAGACGGCCGACGAGGCGTCGGACATCACCAATTTCTTTTCGTCCTACCTTCCGGACATGTCGGGCACGTATGGGGGCAGCCGTCCCCTGTCCGAGGCTGACTTCGACGCGGCCCGCGACGAGGTGTGGGCGGCTTGGTGCGAGGCCAATAACGCTTTCGACGAGGAAAAACTCATTCCTCTCGCCCCGCTTGCGCAGAAGAAGAGCGGAGTGTGGAACCTGCCTTCCAACCTTGAGCCCAACGCTGTGATGAACTATTGGTTCGGCTACAAAGGGCGTACGGCCGACAACGTCTACCCGCTCTTCGTCTACCTGCACGGTTCGGGCGACCGCGACAGCGAATGGAACGGAGGGCACACGCTTTGCACGAACTTCAACGACAGTCCCTCGCTCTATTTCATTCCGCAGATCCCGAACACCGGTGAGTATTACCGCTGGTGGCAGAAGGCCAAGCAGTACGCTTGGGAAAAACTCCTGCGTCAGGTTTTCGTGGCTGGTTATGTCGACCCGAACAGGGTTTATTTCTTTGGGATTTCTGAGGGTGGCTACGGCAGCCAGCGCCTGGCTTCGTTTTATGCCGACTACCTCGCTGCAGCCGGCCCGATGGCGGGGGGAGAGCCGCTCATCAACGCGCCGGCCGAGAACTGCCGCCACATCGCTTTCTCGCTCCGTACGGGTGCCAACGACAACGGCTTCTGCCGCAACCAGCTCACGACGGTTGCCAAGGAGACTTTCGACAGCCTGCAAGCCCTCTATCCGGACGATTATGTGCACAACGTGCAGCTTATTCCGGGTCAGGGGCACGGCATTGATTACAGTCCGACCACGCCGTGGCTGAAACGCTATACGCGCCGCCTCCATCCGAAGCATGTCAACTGGGAGAATTATTCCATGGACGGCATCCAACGCAAGGGCTTTTACAACCTTGTCGTGACGGACGACCCCGGAAGCGGTCCGGTCTATTATTGCATGGACATAGAGGGTAACCATATTTCAATCACGGCCGACCGAGTGCGTTATTATGCCATCCAGACAGACGCCTCCACCGGCATCGCCATCCGTTACCGCCGCGTTTATTCCACGGTGCGTAATGGAAAGGTGCTCATCTATCTCAATAATGACATGGTCGACCTCAGCCAGCCCGTGACCGTCACGGTGAACGGTAATGAGTATTTCGAAGGAATGTTGCAACCCGACGTGAAGCACATGGTCAACAGCTGCGCCACGTTCTTCGATCCCGAGCGCATTTATCCGGCTGCCATCGAGGTCAACTTCCGTCCCGGGGCAACGCCGGTCGAGAGCGTCGAACTCAGTGACGCTGCCGCGCCGGGGACGCCCGCTTTCTACGACCTCAGCGGCCGCCGCGTGGAGAAGCCCGGTTCGGGTATTTACGTCACCAGCACAGGCGAGAAGGTCTATCGCCAGTGAGTTCCCGTCGCCGAGGAGTTGGGTGGGTACAAAGAGAGCGGCAGTCCGTCACATCCGGTCGGAT
>UMEP01011104.1_pt1 | contig 10581 bp, 8 predicted proteins | sample 1964771 | NCBI WGS metagenome assembly UMEP01 (sample SAMEA4836022, study PRJEB28245) | human gut metagenome | biome: gut microbiome; material: fecal sample | place: Denmark | collected 2008 | reverse complement strand
TGCGATTCGTTGAAGTCGTTGTTGGCGTATTCGCGGTTGTCGAAGCGCGTGGCGAAGTCCGCGCCTACGAGTATCTTCTGGGCATGCAGGCCCCCCCCCGTAACGAACAGGGCGAGAACGAGCGCCGTCACTTTTCTGAACTGCATGGTTTCTTTTTGATTGAGGCCTCAAAATTAGGCAAAATATTTTTTATTTGTGTATTTTTGGCCCCGAAATCATACAGAAGTTCCGCCATGCGCAAGATCCTCAATGAAGAGCTCGGACGCCCGACAGCCGCCGAGTTCGCCGCGATGCCGAAAATGCCCGTCGTCGTCGTGCTCGACAATGTCCGTTCGTCGCAGAACGTCGGAGCCTTTTTCCGCACGGGCGACGCCTTCGCCGTGGAGCGGATCATTCTGTGCGGCATCACGGCGACGCCGCCCTCGCGCGAGATCCACAAGACGGCTCTCGGCGCCGAGCAGACCGTCGCCTGGGAGTATGCCGCATCGACCGGGGCGTGCATCGACGAGTTGCATGCCGCGGGGTATACGGTGCTGGCCGTCGAGCAGGTCGAGGGTGCTGTGATGCTCGACAGGTTCACGCCCGGGGAGGGCGTGCGCTATGCCCTTGTCTTCGGCAACGAGGTGGAGGGCGTCGGCCAGGAGGCCGTGGACCGCTGCGACGGTGCGATCGAGATCCCGCAGGCGGGGACCAAGCACTCGCTCAACGTCTCGGTGTCGGGCGGGGTGGTGCTGTGGCGCTTTTTCGACCGGATGGGCCCGAAGCGCTGACCTCGGTGTGCCTCGTAAAAAACGCTCCGGCGCACGGCCGGCGGCCGAAATGAAAATAAATTTGCTACTCCGCGCGGCATGCGCTATCTTTGCCGCGTTTTAACCCCTAAACAGAGAAAAAATGTCAGTAGAAAGCACCGTCCGTGCGGTTACGACCTACCGCCTGACGGAGATGAAACAGCGGGGCGAGAAGATCGCCATGCTCACCTCTTACGACTATTCGATGGCCAGGATCGTCGATGCCGCGGGCATCGACGTGATCCTCGTGGGCGACTCGGCGGCCAATGTCATGGCCGGCTACGAGACGACGCTGCCCATTACGCTCGATATGATGATCTATCACGCCCGTTCGGTTGTCCGTGCCGTGAACCGTGCACTGGTCGTTGTCGATCTGCCGTTCGGCACCTACCAGGGCAACTCGAAGGTGGCGCTCGACTCGGCCGTGCGGATCATGAAGGAGACCGAGGCCGATGCCGTGAAGATGGAGGGCGGCGAGGAGATTCTCGAGTCGGTCCAGCGCATCCTTTCGGCCGGCATTCCCGTCATGGGACACCTCGGCCTTACGCCGCAGTCGATCCACAAGTTCGGCACCTATACGGTCCGTGCCAAGGAGGAGGCCGAGGCCGAGAAACTCGTGCACGACGCGCACCTGCTGAGCGAGGCGGGCTGCTTCGCCATCGTACTGGAGAAGATCCCGGCAGCGCTGGCCGCCCGGGTGACGGGTGAGATTCCCACGCCGACGATCGGCATCGGGGCCGGCGGCGCATGCGACGGCCAGGTGCTGGTGATCCACGACATGCTCGGCATCAACAAGGGCTTCTCGCCCCGTTTCCTGCGTCGTTATGCCGACCTGCATACGGTGATGACCGATGCCGTGTCGCAGTATGTCCAGGATGTGAAGGCCTGCGACTTCCCCAACGAGAAGGAGCAGTACTGATCCTTGCGACGGACCTTCACGGGGCTTGTACGGCTCCGTTTCTTTGATGATTTCCGCCCCGCCTTGTCCCCTGTGGATGGCGGGGCGGTGCTTTTCGTGCGGCCTCAGCGCAGCATCTTGAGGTAGGCGAGCAGGACCACGTTCATCACCAGCGCATATACGATGGCCGGAATGGCCATTTCGCCGTTGTTGAAGACAAGCGGCGAGGAGGCGACGGCAATCGCCTGTGCGGCGTTCTGCATGCCGATCTCGATGACGATGGTCCGCCGGGCTGCCGTCCCGAGCCGGAACGAGCGGGCCAGTAGCGCCCCGGCCCCCGTGCTCAGCAGCAGCATGGCGGCGGTTGCTGCGCCCAGGCTTGCGATGTTGGAGACGATCTCCCGGGTGTATTGCAGGAAGAAGAGTGCCGCAAGGAGCATCAGGGCAGGGAAGGCCACACGCTTCAGTACGGCGGAGACTCGCCCGGCCGCCTCGCTCCGCAGCCGCCGGAAGAGGGCGCCGGCCGCCATGGGCAGGAAGAGCAGCACGATATTCTGCAGGATGAGTTTGGCGACGGGGAGGTCGATCGAGGCCTCGGTGTGCCGTTCGACGATGCGGGCGGCAAATGCCATGACGGGCGGGATGGTGAAGAGCGTGATGCTGCTGCTCAGGGCCGTGAGCGTCACCGAGAGGGCGACGTCGCCCTTGGCCAGCATCGAGAAGACGTTTGACGAACTGCCTCCCGGGCAGCAGGCGATGAGCATCAGCCCCATGAAGTAGACGGGCGGCAGGCGGAAGAGCTTGCCGACGGCGAATGCCGCGGCCGGAAGCAGCAACAACTGCCCGGCCAGCCCCACGAAGAGGGCCTTCGGGTGTTTGGCGACGCGGCGGAATGCCGCCCCGTCGAGTTCGATGCCCAGCTGGAACATCAGCACCAGCAGGACGGGGAGTACGATCCAGATCGTGTTCATCTCTTCTTTTTTGTAGCTTTTATTTCAGCAGCCGGTCCATTGTTTCGGTGAATCCCGGACGTTCGCCGACAAAGATTTCGGCGATGCGCCCTTCGGGGTCCACGATGACCTTCGTGGGAAAGGCCCTGATGCCGTAGCGCAGTGCGACATCCTCCTCGGGGGCTGTTCCGCGCGGGTTGAAGAGGTTGATCCACGGGAGCCGGTTCTCGGCGATTGCCGCATGCCACTTGTCGTCCGTGTCGTTGCAGGCGATACCGACCACTTCGAAACGTCCCTTGTGGCGCTCGTAGCAGGCCTTGAGTTCGGGGAATCCCTTGATGCACCAGCCGCACCAACTGCCCCAGAAGTCGAGAACGACGTACCTCCCGCGCAGCGACGAGAGGCTGACCTGTGCCCCTTCGGTATTCCGGAGCGTGAAGTCCGGTGCCTCGGCGCCCGGTTTGACCCGTTCGAAGGCTTCCTTGCGCATCCGCTCGGCTTCGAGCCCCTGCTCGATTCGGTCGAGTATCGGTTTGAAGACGGAGTTGCGCACCCCGTCGGTCAGACTGTCGAGGTAACGTCCGGCAACGGATGCTCCGCTGCCGGACAGCACGAAGGCTGCGGCGGGGCGGTCGGTGTGTGTGGCGATGTACCTCCGGTTGATCTCCAGGGCCTGTTCCATGCAGCTCCGATAGGCCTGCCGGAGACTGTCACCCGGATCGAGGCCCTGCTGCGCCCGGCGCATGAGTTCGGTTTGCACGGTGCCCATCGCAGCGCCGGCCGGGTTCCACAGGTTGGCATATTCGGCCAGATCCCGGTTGTTTTCCGAGCCCGAGACGATCTCGATGCGCAGCCAACCTGTCTCGGATGCGGCGTTGAGTCCGATGCGCTCCCCGCGGTCGAGTACGAAAGAGAAACTGCCGCCCGGAAGTGTCATCCCTTCCTCGGTGAACTGCAGCGGGAGGAGCATGAAGAGGGTCGGTTCTTCGACTGCCGGGTCGGCCTGCAGGCGACCTTCGGCGTCGAGCAGCAGGGTATCCATGCGGATGCCCGGGTTCTCGGCCGCTGCCGTTCCGTAGCGGCTCAAGGGCTGCGAGCGAACGACGACGGTGTCGTTCCGGAATCCGGTGAACGTGGCCACGATCCCGTGGCGGGGTGAGCAGGCGAAGGCAGTTGCAGCTGTCGCAGCGGTGAGAAGCAGACGTACGAGTTTCATTCGGACGGTTTGGTTTCGTTCGGGGCAAAGATAGTGAAAACCGGCATTCCTGCAATGGCACGGCCGGCCTTTGCCTCTATCCTGGATGTCGTCTGCCGACTATCCGATCCGCAGCGTGAAGGTCACCTTCCGGTCGGTGTTGGCCGTCAGGCGGAGTGATCCGCCGTGCAGCTGCATGATGCGGCGCGAGAGGCTCAGTCCGATGCCCGACCCGTCGGGCTTGGTCGAGAAGAAGGGGGTGAAGATGTTTTCGGTCACCTCGGTGGGAATCGCTCCGCCGTTGTTGCTGATCTCGATGACGACGTGCTCCGCCGCATCGATGCGCGAGCGGATCTCGATCTCGCCGTCGCTCCGTCCGGCGACCGCCTCGCGGGCGTTTTTGAGCAGATTGACCGTTACCTGGCCCAACTGGGCCTTGTCGGCATAGATCATCGTGTCGGCCGGTTCGATGTCGGTGCGGATGCGGACCCCGTCCTTTTCGGCTGCCGTCAGCACCACGGCCTGCCGGATCAGCTCGCGTACCTCGAACGGCTCCCGCTGCGGCTCCGGAATGCGGGTGAAGCGGCGGAATCCCTCGATGAAGGTCATCAGCCGGTGGCTGGTGGCCGAGATCGTGTCGAGGCCCCGCTCGATGTCGGAATCCAGCGGCTTCCCGATGTGGAGCAGCGTGTCGCTGAGCGAGGTGATCGGTGCCAGCGAGTTCATGATCTCGTGGGTGAGGATGCGTGTGAGCTTGCTCCACGACTCGACCTGCATCTCGTTCAGTTCGCTGTTGATGTCGCTCACGGAGACGACCCGGCGCCGTTGTTTCTCGAGCGTGATCTCCGAGCAGCCGAGCGTCAGGGCCATCTCGCCCGCCTCGGTGATGCACGAGACGCGGAGTTTTTCGCCGGGGCGGATCGACCCGAGTGCGCGGAAAACCTCGGGGGCCGACTCCTTGAGCTGGAGGATATGGGTCATACGCTGCAGTCCGAAGATCCGCAGGGCCTCGCCGTTGGCCTGGTAGACGCTGCCCGTATCGTTGATGGTGATCAGTCCCGTCTGGGCACACTCCATGATGAGCTGGTAATAGCGTTCGCGCTCCTCGGCCCGCAGCTTCGTGCGGAGCAGGATTTCGCGGATGCGGTTGAGCGCGGCGTTGAGCATCGTGCTGTCCACCTTCGAGGGGTTCTCGTTGAAGCGGAACGTGAGGTCGTCGTTGTCGATGGCGTCGAACATGAAGGTGACGCGGCGTACCGAATCGCCGTAGCAGCGCAGGATCCGGCAGAACTCCAGCACCATGAGCGGGATGCTGACCAGCAGCAGCGGGTAGAGCTGCCGCGCGACCAGCCATCCGCTGGCCAGGGCCGCTGCGGCCAGCACGCCCGAATGGGCGATCATCGGGCCGTAGGCTATGCCTTTCGGACGTTTCATAGGCCGTATCGTTTGATCTTGTTGTAGAGCGTCTGGCGGGTGATGCCCAGCTGCCGGGCCACCTCGGTCATGTTGCCGTTGCAGCGGGACATGGCCTGGGCGATCATCGAGCGCTCCATCTCGTCGAGGGTCGTGATGCCGGCTGCGGCCGGTTGTGGCTGCGCGGGGCGGAGCAGCAGCATCTCCGGGGTGATCGCCCGGCCGTCGCCGAGGATCACAGCCTTCTCGACCGTGTGCTGCAGCTCGCGGATGTTGCCCGCCCAGGGGTAGGCCTCCATTGCGCTCCGGGCCTGCTCGTCGAACCCTTCGATCGCCTTGCCGTACTTGGCGGCATAGCGGCGCAGGAAGGCTTCGGCCAGCGGGAGGATGTCCTCGCGCCGCTGGCGCAGCGGGGGAAGGTCGATGTGGATCGTGTTGATGCGGTAGAGGAGGTCCTCGCGGAAGCGGCCCTCGGCCACCATGCCGTAGAGGTCGCGGTTCGTGGCCGAGATGAGGCGGATGTCTACCTTGACGGGCGTGTTGCTGCCCACGCGCACGATCCGTCCGCTCTGGAGTGCCGTCAGGAGTTTCGACTGCAGGTGCGGCGGGAGGTTGCCGATCTCGTCGAGGAAGAGCGTGCCGCCGTTGGCCGCCTCGAACTTGCCGGCCCGGTCTGCGCGGGCGTCGGTGAAGGCCCCCTTGACGTGGCCGAAGAGTTCGCTCTCGAAGAGCGTTTCGGGGATGGCTCCCATATCCACGGAGACCATCAGTTCGCGGTGGCGCGCCGAGCGGTTGTGGATCTCGCGGGCGAGCATCTCCTTGCCGGTGCCGTTCTCGCCCGTGATGAGGATGTTGGCATCGGTGGCCGCCACCTTCTCGACGATCTCGCGGATGCGCATCATGGCGGGACTCGTTCCCCAGAACATGGGCTCTTCCTGCGTCAGCTCGCGCTTGATCTCCTTCAGACGCTTCACCTCACGTTGCGAGCGGGCCAGTGAACAGGCGTTGCGCAGGGCGGTGACCAGCCGTTCGTTGTCCCAGGGCTTGACCACGAAATCGACCGCCCCGTCGCGCATGGCCCGCACCGCCAGGTCGATGTCGGCATAGGCGGTGAAGAGCACCACCTTGACGTCGGGCCGGTTGCGTTGGATCTCCTGCAGCCAGTAGAACCCTTCGTTGCCGGTGTTGATCCCGGCCGTGAAGTTCATGTCGAGCAGCACGACGTCCACCGGCTCCCTGCGCAGGGTCGAGATCAGCTGGTTGGGCGACGGAAGCGTCAGTACACGTTCGAAATGGTTGCCCAGCAGCAGCTGCAGCGCTGCGAGGATGCTGCGGTTGTCGTCCACGACGAGCAGGGTTCCCTCTTTGGTCATAAGTCTTGCGTTTGGCCGGAGTCCGGTCCCGCCCCGGGAACGGGGCGTTCCGGCAGTTCCGGAATGTTTCCCGGGGTTAAAATTAGTGCTTTGCCTTCGAAAAAAATGCTTCTTGTCCACATTTTTTACGCACATGTCAATATTTTTTACACCCGGTGCTGTTGATGTGAATGGTAAAATGCTGTATTATAGTGTTTTGCGTTGTTTGGCATCGGGTTGGCAGGTAAACAGGGCGCAAACGAACCGTGAAATCCGTATGATATGAAACGAACGCTTCTGATAGTTTTGGTCACCCTCCCGAGGATCCTCTTCGAGGTCTTCACTTCCTCGGCCGCAGAACCCCCTGCGACCCATCCCGGGGTCCCGGATCCGGACGCCTCGGCCGATTCGCTCGCCGTTGCCGTTCCCTCGGACGGAGCTGTTCCGGCGGGGGAGTCGAAGCCGATGACGCTCGACGAGTGCATGCGCTATGCCGTCGAGCACAGTCCGGCGGTGCGTCGGCAGGACTACACCAACCGCAGCTACCGGCAGGACTACATCGAGTCGGTAGCCGCGCTGGTCCTCTCGGTGAGCGGGACGGTCGGCGCCTCGACCAGTTTCGGCCGTTCGGTCGATCCCGAGACCAACACCTATACCGACGTCTCGAATTTCGACAACTCCTACTCCCTTTCGGGACAGATGCCCGTCTTTGCGGGCCTTACGCGCATCAATACGCTCCGGGCTGCCCGGGTGATGCGTAGCCAGGGGGTCGAGGAGCTGCAGCTGGCCCGCGACGAGATCGCCCTGAAGACCATGGAGGCCTATTTCGATGTGGTCTACTACACCGAAAGCGTGCGCCTGGCCCGCGAGCAGCTCGAGACCAGCACGGCCGAGCTCGCGAAGAGCCGCAAACTCTTTGAACTGGGGCTGAAGAGCGCTGCCGACGTGGCGGAGGTCGAGTCGCAGTGCGCCTCGGACGACTACCTTGTGACGCAGCAGGAGAACAACCTCGCGCTGGCCGAGATCGCACTCTCCGAGGCGATGAACTATCCGGCCGACCGGCTGCTCCGCATCGTGACCGACCCGCCCGTCGAGACTCCGGCCGGGGTCGCACCCTTTGACGAAGTGCTCGATTACGCGCTGGAGAACAACCCCAAGGCCGTGGCCGCGCGCCACGACGTGCGCCACTCGCGGCTGCAGTTCTCCATCGCCAAGGGCAATCTCTATCCCTCGCTCTACGTCGGCGGCGGCTACTCGACCAACTTCTTCATGAGTCTCGACGACCGGTCGCTCTATGCCTCCTTCCCCGACCAGTTCCGCGACAACCGCGGCTACTACGTCTCGGCACAGCTGTCGATCCCGATCTTCGGGGGCCTTTCGCGCCGCACCTCGGTGAACCGCGCCCGCAACAGCTGGCGCATCGCCGAGCAGAACCGCATCGAGACGCTGCGCACCCTGCAGAGCGAGGTGGCGCAGGCCTACCAGCAGATGCTCGGCTACGGCAAGGAGTTCGTGCAGGCCTCGAAGAAGAGCGACGCCGCGCAGCTGGCCTACGAGGCCGTTTCGGGCAAGTACGAGCGCGGCATGGTTTCGGCCCTCGACCTGCAGACGGCGGCCGACCGGTTGCTCGAAGCCCGTTCGGAGCGGCTGCGCGCACGCCTGCAGTACATTGTCAAGGTGCGCCTGGTGGCCTACTACAACGGCGAGCCGCTGATCCGATAAACCCGGACTAAACGTTACGACCATGGATATTCGCATTGAAAAGAAAAAAGGGCTCCGGGCCCTCTTCACCCGGCGGGGCGTTCCCTACCTCGCAGGCGGTATTTTCCTTTTGTTCGTCGTGTGGCTGCTCGTGCGCGACCACTCCTCGACGCTGCGCGTCGATGCCCGGACGATCTCGGTCGGCGAGGTCGTGCGCGGGGAGTTCAACGACTACATCCGCGTCACGGGACAGGTGCAGCCCATCACGACCGTGCAGTTGAGCCCCCTTGAGGCGGGCATCGTCGAGCGGCTCGTGGTCGAGGAGGGCGCCTCGGTCCGCAAGGGCGACGTGCTCGTGGAGCTGAGCAACACGTCGCTGACGCTCGAGATCCTGAACAGCGAGGCCGAGCTGGCCGAGAAGCAGAACATCCTGCGCAATACGCTCATCTCGATGGAGCAGGAGAAGCTCGACCTGCGGCTCGACAAGGTGCAGCTGGATCTCGACGTCGAGCGCAAGCGCCGCACCTGGCAGCAGAACGAGGAGCTCTACCGCAGTAACCTCATAGCCCGCGAGGAGTGGCTCCAGTCGAAGGAGGACTACGAACTGGCCGACAAAAAGCGCGAGCTGAACATCGAGCGTCAGGTGCAGGATTCGCTCTACCGCACGGTACAGATCGAGCAGATGGAGGACAACCTCGAGAACATGAAGCGCAACATGCAGCTCATCCGCCAGCGGATCGACAACCTGCAGGTCAAGTCGCCGATCGACGGAGAGGTGGGGCTGCTCGACGTCGTGCTGGGGCAGTCGGTCTCCTCGGGGCAGAAGATCGGGCAGGTGAACGACCTGTCGGACTACAAGGTCGAGGCACAGATCGACGAGAGCTACATCGACCGCGTGCGTGCGGGGCTCGACGCCACCTTCGAGCGGCAGGACACCTCCTTCACGATGCGCCTTCGGAAGGTTTACCCCGAGGTGCGCAACGGACAGTTCCGCGCCGACTTCACCTTCGCGGGAGCCCATCCGCGCAACATCCGCAGCGGCCAGACCTACTACCTGCACCTCGAACTGGGCCAGCCGACCGACGCCGTCATCATCCCCCGCGGATCGTTCTACCAGACGACGGGCGGTGCGTGGATCTACGTTCTCGCGCCCGAGGGCGACCGGGCCTACAAACGCACGATCCGCATCGGGCGCCAGAACCCCCAATACTACGAGGTGCTTGAAGGATTGGAGCCGGGCGAGCGCGTCATCGTTTCGGGCTACGAAAACTACGGCGCCAACGACGTGCTGATTCTCAACAAGTAAGTCCCTTTGCCCATGTTCCGCCAGTTAAATCTCCGCTCGTGGTTCACCTTTCTGAGCCGCAATCGCCTCTATACGGCCGTCAATTTCATCGGACTGGCCCTTGCACTGGCTTTCGTGTTGCTTGTGGCCGACTACACGGTCCGCCAGTTCACAGTCGATAACTACCAGACCAAAGCAGACCGCATCTATGCCGTCTGCTCCGAGGAGTCGGTGACCAGCGGCTACTACCTCCAGAAACACCTGCGTGACCGCTACCCGGAGATCGAATCGACCTGTTCGGTAGCCTTCTTCGAGGATTCGGATGCGGGTACGACCCCCGTCGAGATCGGCCGGCAGAAGTTCCTCGCCTCGGTGCTCTATGCCGACACGACCTTCTTCCGGATGTTCGACTTCACGCTGCTCGAAGGTTCGCGCGAAGAGGCGCTCGCCGCCCGCGAGAACGTCGTCCTCTCGGAATCATTCGCCCGCAAGGTCTTCGGGACGTTCAACCCGCTGGGACAGACGCTCCGCGTGGACAACGACGAGCGTGTCTATGTCGTCAGCGGCGTGATGCGCGACATCGAGCGCTCGACGATCCCTGCGGCCGACATCGTCATGCGCGCCGAGCGTATCACCGAAACCAATGCGGCCAACGACGAACGCATGTCCAACAGCGGCGCCGGCGTTACGTTCCTGCTCGAACGCCAGGGTGCCGACCTGCAGGCCAAGGCCCCCGACATGCTCTCCTTCTTCAAGGAGATCTATTGGCCCTATCAGGGGAATGTCGTCTCGCAGGTGCGGCTCGTTCCGCTCCGCGAACTCTACTTCGATCCGGTCAATAACTCCAACAAACTGGCTCACGGCAGCCGCTCGTTCCTCCACATTCTGCTGGGTGTGGGGCTTGTGGTACTCGTCTTCGCCGTGATGAACTACATCAACCTCACGGTGGCGCAGTCCGGCTTCCGGGCCCGCGAGATGGCGGCCCGGCGGCTGCTCGGC
>UMEP01052372.1_pt1 | contig 10620 bp, 7 predicted proteins | sample 1964771 | NCBI WGS metagenome assembly UMEP01 (sample SAMEA4836022, study PRJEB28245) | human gut metagenome | biome: gut microbiome; material: fecal sample | place: Denmark | collected 2008 | reverse complement strand
CCGCCATATTCACCAGCTTCGGCGGACGCTTTCCTTTCACCGAAGAAGTATGCCGGAAAATCTGCGACGGTACGGAAACAGAAATGGGCGGGCTCCGCTCTATCTTCCCTGTTCCCAGCGGCGGCATGAAATGGCAGCTTTTTAAAAAAATGGTACAAGTCTACGGTCCGGATGCCATCTTCCTCGTAGGCGGCGCCCTTCTCACAGAAAGTGACGACCTCACAGCCAATATGCACTTCTACTTCGAAAAGCTGAACGAAGCGGTGAATAAATAGCGGAAAGCGGCTATTGGAAGATAGGTATAAAAATTCCGCCACAAAATATACGGTGATACATCGAAAGCCCCCTGTCAAACAACAGGGCTTTTTTATTTCCCTATTCTTCCTCTTAGAACCTCTTTTTCTAAACACCGATTCGTGTTAAATACTTTTAAATATGGCAGACAAGACGCTTCCTTGCTTGTAAAGGAGGAAACCACGTCAGTGGCGGAGAATACTCGCATATCATAGTGAATCACATGATAAGAGAGAACCTGATTTCCGTCTTTCTCATCACGGCAGCAGATTCTTCACATTTGTTCAGGATGACGTTTTACCGTCTTATACAAGAATCATGGAGTCGGCCGCCGGAAGGAGCTCGCTGACGCACGTAGTGCGATTGAGGATACTCGTTTGTCATAATGATTTAAATCGTAAAAGAATATTTAGATTGTAGCTAACAGCTCACAGCTGATGGCTTTTATCTTCATACCGATTCCCTCACCACGACCGCAAATCTTTCGGACGGCTCAAGATGACGCTTAGCAGACAAGCTTATATCTTCCGGTTTCTCCCCTCCAGTCCCCAGGCTTATAGCTTTCCAGCTCACAGCTTATACTAATGGCTGACAGCCAAAGACACGAAAAAACAGCGGCATTCCACCGCTGTCGTTTTTCTCTTATGAGTTAACACTTCCCTGTCCCTGAATATAGGTGGAGTTCCCTATATTCCATTTTGCCCCTGTACGGATACGGGCGTCGTTCTCTTCGCCTTTTGCCCAGCGAACTCTGGCATCACCCCTGATTTCAATAACGGGCTCTTTCTTTTCTTTTTCATCACTGTACCCGAGCGCATCCAGTTCACGGATATATTCTTTTTTCAGACGGGCAAGTTTCTTCCTCTCTTCGTCTGTAAGGGTACTGCCCTTTTTCTCCGCTTCGAGAATGTCTTTCAGAACGGAAGCAAGTTCATACCTTGTAAGGCTTCCACGATTGAAAAAGTTTACATCATAGCCCGGTGCGCAACCTTTTTCACAAAGGTCGTAAACGGCCTGATAGTCCCAGGCTTCTTTTTTTACAGTATCCCAGGAGTTCGGCGCATAGGTATTGTAGGCGGCAGCTGTCAGACTGAAAGAAAGGAACCAGAGTGCCGCAAAAATAATTTTTTTCATAGGTCACCTGCAGATTTTTTCTTCAATGAGTGCCAGGAGCTTATCCCGCCCCGCGCCGGACAGTGATGAGTAGGCAAGGGGGGCTGTGTCCGCGGGAAATGTTTTCTCCAATATGCGGAGATTTTTGTTCATTTCATTTTTCCCTGTTTTATCGGCTTTTGTCCCGATGATTTGGAGCCCCGGCGCAATTTTTTTCAGCCATTCGTAAGCTTTCAAATCGATGGGAAGACCGGGATGCCTCAAATCCACAAGAAGCCCTACCATAACGAGGTTCTCCGAATTCCTGATGTATTCGTCAATAAAACCGCTCCAGGAATCACGATTCGCCTGGCTTGTTTTCGCAAAACCGTAACCGGGCAGGTCGACAAGGTACCACTCCTGCCGTTCTTCTCTACTGCCTGTATCTCTTCTGGATTGTACAGCGTAGTAGTTGATAGTTCTCGTTTTTCCCGGTTCACGGCTGACGTAGGCAAGCTTTCTCATACCACTTAAAGAGTTGATGAGAGAAGATTTTCCCACATTTGACCGCCCGATAAAAGCGATTTCTTTTTTTCCGCCATATTCCCCTGTCTTCACCGTTGACCCTATATAGGCGGCGGAGAAGATGTGAAACTTTTTCTTGTCCTTGATTTCAGCCATGTCCGTTCCTCTATTTCATCAAGGCATGCGCCAAGACATCATCCACATTTTTCACGTAGATAAATTCCAATTTTTTTCTTACGGACTGCGGTATTTCTTCCATATCTCTTTTATTCTTTTCAGGAAGCAGGATCTGCCTGATCCCGAATTGGCTGGCGGCAAGAACTTTCTCTTTCACTCCGCCGATGGGAAGGACTTCGCCTGTGAGGGTAATTTCGCCTGTCATGGCGGTATCGCCTCTGACTTTCCGTCCGGTGTAGGCGGATGCCATCGCAGTGGCCATGGTAATCCCCGCGGAAGGTCCGTCTTTCGGCACGGCGCCTTCGGGAAGATGGATATGGGTATCCAGCGTTTCATAGAAATTTTCCACAAGCCCTAATTCTTTAGCACGGCTGCGGATATAAGTATATGCGGTTTCTGCCGATTCTTTCATGACATCGCCCAGTTGACCCGTAAGGATCAGATTCCCCTTTCCTTTGATGGTGATTGCTTCGGTATCGAGAACTTCACCGCCTGCCGCTGTCCATGCAAGACCATTGACACGTCCTACCTGCGACTCATGTTCTTCGGCAAGGGGCAGGAATTTTACAGGTCCCAAATATTCCTCCAGTGTCCTGGCAGAAAGCGGGGGAATCGTTTTATCGGCAAGAACGATTTTCTTTCCCACCTTGCGGCAGAGGGCGCCGATGGTCCGTTCCAGTTCACGGACGCCGGCTTCCCGGGTATAACTTCTGATGATTTTCCGCAGGAGGGCATCTGTAAAATGAAGATCTGCGGTTTTCAGCCCGTTTCTTTCACGCTGCCGCGGTATGAGGTATTTTTTTGCAATCTGTACTTTTTCTTCTTCCGTATATCCCGAGAGCTCGATGAGTTCCATACGGTCAAGGAGCGCCGCCGGAATGGTGGAAACGGTGTTCGCCGTGGCCACGAAAAACACCTTTGACAAATCGAAGGGGATATCAATGTAATTATCGTGGAAAGCCTTGTTTTGTTCCGGATCGAGCGCTTCCAAGAGCGCCGAAGCGGGATCGCCGCGAAAATCGGAGCCCACTTTATCGATTTCATCCAGAAGAAGAAGGGGATTTTTTGTTTTTGCATGGGCAATGGCTTCGATGAAGCGCCCCGGCATGGAACCGATGTAGGTGCGGCGGTGCCCGCGGATTTCAGCTTCATCATGGATACCGCCCAGAGAAATACGGGCGAATTTTTTGTCCAGCGCACGGGCAATAGAGCGGGCAAAGCTGGTCTTACCGACACCAGGCGGCCCTACAAAGCAGATAATAGGCGCCTTTGCTTCCGGAGCAAGGATGCGAACAGCAAGGTACTCAAGGATACGTTCTTTAATTTTTGCAAGGCCGTAATGGTCTTCATCCAAAAGTTTCGCTGCTTTTTTCAAATCGAGAAGGTCTTTGCTTTCTTCTTTCCACGGCAGGGAAAATATCCATTCCAGATAGTTTCTCGCCACGGTAGTTTCTGCCATCATGGGCGGCATGGTAGCTAAATGGGCGATTTCTTTTTCCAGTTTCTTTTTATATTCATCGGGAATTCCGCTTTTTTCGAGTTTCTGCCTGTATTCTTCCGCTTCCGCATCTTGGGAAATCTCGTCGCCGAGGCGGTCGTGGATGCTCTTTATTTTCTGACGGAGGTAGTAATCGCGCTGCTCCTTTTCCATACGGCTCCGCACTTCCCCGTTTATTTCCGCCTCCAGGCGGCCGATTTGTATTTCTTCATCAAGAAACCGGCGAATAAGAACAAGCCTTTCCATAACGTCGTTTTCTTCCAGAACAGCCTGCCGTCTTGCAGGGCTTATAGGCATCTGTGTAGAAATGAAATCAGCGGTGTATCCCGGCGTGTCAGAAGCTTTCAGCTGCTCCATCTGCTCATCCGAAAGATTCTGCTGGACATTGTGAATCCATTCAAAGAAGGATTTCAAAAGGGCCCTTCTGTATGCTTCCCCACGAAGCGCGTCCGACGGCTCGATTTCCGGCACATCCTCCAACTGGGACACCAAGCAGTTTTCTTTTCGTTCAACGCTATGAACACGGACGCGGGAAATTCCTTCCGCCTGTATGCGGATGAGGCCGCCGGGCAGCTGGAGCATTTGTTTTACTTTTACAACGGTGCCAAAGGAGTAGAGATCCTCTTCCTGCGGTACTTCCACTTTTCCATCACGCTGCATGATCATAGCAAGATACCGGTCGCTGCGGCCTGCGGCGCGGACGGCTTCAATAGATTCTTTTCTCCCGATATCCAGGTTCACTGTCATATGGGGAAAAACAATGATATCGCGAAGAGCCACGACAGGCAGTGTCAAAATGGCTGCATCTCCTATATCTGTATTCTCGTTCATAAAAATTCCTCTTATCTTATAATTCAGTGTCTTTGTAAAGAATCAACATTCCTTTATATTTTACCACCCAGCCGATAAAAAAGCAGATTTTTCAAGAAACATTTCGCATTTTCTCGATGAAAGCCTCTCCCGAATCAATAAAAAACACCGCAGTAAACACGGTCTTCTATGCAAGGGAAGATAACTCTTCTGTTTATTCAACAAAAATACGTCCTGTCTTACGGCAGAACGCATATATATTATATATTATATATTATATATTACAATTTTATTATTATTACAATTTCATTTCTTTTTTCTTTCCAACAGGGGCGGTTCGCCTTTGAGAACAGTATTTTCCGTAACGGTACAGCGCACCACATCTTTCATTCCGGGAATCTCATACATCACTTTTGTCATGATCTTTTCAATAATCGCACGGAGTCCGCGGGCGCCCGTATTCCTTTCGATAGCTTTCTTCGCAATGGCACGAACTGCTTTCTCCTCAAAAACAAGCTCCACATTGTCCATGCCGAGAAGTTTCTGGTACTGGCGGATAAGAGCGTTTTTTGGCTCCGACAGGATTCTGATAAGCGCTTCTTCTTTTAGCGGGTGGAGAGCTACGATGACAGGAAGCCTGCCGATAAATTCCGGAATAAGTCCGAATTTCAGGAGGTCTTCAGGTTCTACGTTTTGAAGAACTTCCGCAATGTCCTTCTCATCGGCTTTCTTGATATCCGCGCCAAATCCCATCGTGCTCCTGGTCGTTCTGCGGGCAATGACTTTATCTATGCCGGCAAAGGCTCCGCCGCAGATGAAGAGGATATTTGACGTATCCAGCTGGATCATCTCCTGGTTAGGATGCTTGCGTCCGCCCTGCGGCGGAACACTGGCTACGGTCCCTTCAAGGATTTTCAGCAGGGCCTGCTGTACGCCTTCCCCTGAAACATCCCTTGTAATAGACGGATTCTCCGATTTTTTTGCGATTTTATCAATTTCATCAATGTAGACAATGCCCTGCTGGGCTCTTTCAAGGTCGTAATCCGCCGCCTGGATAAGACGGAGCAGGATATTCTCTACATCTTCCCCTACATAACCTGCTTCGGTTAGAGTGGTCGCATCGGAAATAGCAAAAGGAACATTCAAAAACCTCGCCAACGTCTGGGCAAGAAGAGTTTTCCCGCTCCCTGTGGGGCCCAGCATGATGATATTTGACTTTTGCAGTTCCACACCGTCATCGTCTTCTTCATAGCGGATACGTTTATAATGGTTGTACACGGCTACGGCAAGGGCAACCTTTGCATCGTCCTGCTCGATAACGTACTGATCCATGTATTCTTTGATTTTTTCAGGTGTCGGAAGTTCAAAATCGGGAAGCCCCTTCTTCTTCGAAGTTTTCATTTCTTCTTCCAATATGTTCCGGCAGACTTCAATGCATTCATTGCAGATAAAGACGCCCGGTCCCGCAATCAGTCTTTCGACTTCGTCTCCCGACCGTCCGCAGAAATTGCATACCGGCGGTTGTTCATTTTTATTAGCCACAGAGCCTCCTTATTTCTTGCTTAATTCAGATTTCCCGTTTAACTCGGCCAGTTCATTTCTGGTAAGAATCTTATCAATGAGCCCATATTTCAAAGCGGCGTCAGCAGTCATAAAATTATCCCTTTCGGTGTCTTTCATGACAGTTTTCAGCGTCTGTCCGCTGTGGGCCGCGATGATTCCGTTGAGCTCGCTGCGGAGACGGATAATTTCTTTGGCATGGATTGCAATATCTGTCGCCTGTCCCTGCGCACCGCCGAGGGGCTGATGGATCATAACGCTGGCATGAGGCAGGGCGTAGCGTTTCCCTTTTTCGCCGGCTGTCAGAAGTACGGCCGCCATGGATGCGCAGGAACCGATACAGATGGTAGACACATCAGGGCGGATATACTGCATCGTGTCATAAACAGCCATGCCTGCCGTCACAACGCCGCCGGGGCTGTTGATGTAAAAATGGATATCTTTGTCAGGGTCTTCCGCTTCCAGAAAGAGAAACTGGGCAATAATCACGTTGGCGGTATGATCATCAATGGGGCCGTCAAGAAATACGATACGGTCTTTTAAAAGACGGGAATAAATATCATAGGAACGTTCCCCATGAGAGGTTTGTTCCACAACAATCGGCACATAAGGCATAGATAAACATCCTTTCTCATAAATAATATTTGTACTTTCTAATTGTACCACAATCTTACAATTTATAACGATAAAATTCTATGTTTCTTTTTCATACATCAACAAAGAGACGCGGAACATGCCTGCGCCTCTTTAGGTTATGAAATAAAATTCATTGTATGAAGTTGAACGGATTACTTTCTTTCAGCCGCTTCGATCGTAGCGATGATGTCCGCTTTCTTTGCGCGGGAGTCAAGGGCAATACCCTTTTCTTCAGCGTAAGCTTTCAGTTCTTTGACTGTCTTTGCAGCCAGCGGAGATTCTTTCTTTTCTTTTGCCGGAGCTTCTGTCTTCTTGGCTGTTTCTTCTTTTTTACTTTCTTCCTTTACCGCCGCGCCGTAAATGAAAGCAGCCGCTTTCTTGCGGAGTACGGAATTGTAAAGCATCCCCGCGCGGTTTTCATCTCTGATGATTTTGATGACATCTTTCGGTTCCGCATTAAACTGGCGTGCCATGCTGTAAACTTCCATATTCAGATCCTGATTTGTCGCTTCCAGTTTTTCAACATTGGCGATTTCCGCAAGCACCAAGCCTTCGCGTACCTGCTGTTCAGCAGTCTTATTGTAGCTCTGGCGGAATTCTTCCTCCGACTTGCCCATGTTGGAAAGATACTTATCAAAATCCATGCCCTGGGCTTCCATATTCAGTTTAACTTCCTGTTCGATTTCATCAATACGCTGATCGACCATTTCCTGCGGAATATCCACTTCGGAATTTGCCACCGCCTGATTAATCAGGGACTGGTGGTAAGCTTCTTCCGCCTGCTGGAATGCCCGGAGCTGCATCTGCTGTTTCAGGCTTTCCTTCAGTTCGTCCAGCGTTTCATGACGGCTTATGGATTTGGCAAAAGCATCATCAATAACGGGAATTACTTTATGCTTCACATCATTGATATGTACAGCGAATTCCGCCCCTTTACCGGCAAGAGTATCCACAAAATAGTCTTTCGGGAAAGATACGGAAACTGTTACGTCATCACCCGCCTTGTGGCCTTCAAGCTGGTCTTCAAACCCCGGGATAAAGCTCTTTGAACCGATTTCCAGCGGATAAGTTTTCCCCTCACCGCCTTCAAAAGCTTTTCCGTCAACGGTACCTTTGAAGTCGATAACGGCGATATCGCCTTTTTTAAGGACAGTACCTTCTTCCGCCTTTTCCATTCTCGCATTCTGCTCTGCAGCCTGCCGGATCTGTGCCATAACCTGGTCATCGGAAATCTCCGGTTTTACATGTTTAGCGGAAAGTCCTTTATATTCGCCAAGCTTTACTTTCGGCTGTTTGACAAAAGTAGCGGTGAACGCAGCACCTTCCGTTTCAGAAAAACGTTCCTGTTTTACTTCGGGAGTGGTGACAGCAATGAGTTTTTCCTGCATAATCGCGTCATTCAAAGCCTGGTTGATAACAATATCCTGTGCTTCTCCGGCAACAGCTTCTTTGCCGAAACGCATCTCGATAATGCGGCGGGGCGCCTTGCCTTTACGGAACCCGGGAATCTTCACCTGGTTGGCGATACGGGCTACTGCCTGCTTAACCCCCTTGACCACAACTTCAGCCGGTACATCAATGGTAAGCTGTACCTTGTGCTGATCCAGTGCTTCTGCTTTTACGTTCATAAAAAATATTCCTCCTTATACCGGTAAAAGGGTCCGTCCTTTTATTTACCGTACACAAATTGTAGGTTATATTATACTACAACTTACAACATACCTCAAGAACCCTATGCATTTATCTCAGCACGGATCTCTATAGTAATCAAACATTTGTGACACACTCTTAGAAAATATTTCTTTAAGAAGATCCCTTTATACCTCTTTCCATAAATACATTTCTGCTATAATAGTAAAGAAATAGAATTGCAGGAGGAGGGCCTGGTTTTGGAAAACGTAAAACGCTGTCTGGTCATTGTAAATCCCACCTCGGGACGGGAACGGGCGCCGAAGTACATTCCGCTTTTATCTTCTGTTCTTTCCAAACGGTATGACGACGTTTCCATCAAGCTGACGCAAAAAGCGGGAGATGCGAAAGATTTCGCCCGCCGCGCCGCGGAAAAGAATAAAGACATCATCTGCATGGGCGGCGACGGTACGATTAATGAAGTCATTAACGGCATGGTTCCTGTCCGCAGCGATTCATGCTTCGGTTTTATTCCTTTCGGAACGGTGAATGATCTGGCACGGGCGCTTCATATCCCCCGTTCGCCCCAGGGCGCTATACGGATGCTGGAGCAGGCAAAACGCACCACTATCGATGTAGGGAAAATCAATGACCGCTACTTCATCAATATCGTTGCCGCAGGACTCATTTCGGAAGCGGTCAGCGAAGTGACAATTAAGGAAAAAACGCTTTTCGGCTCTCTTGCGTACTTTATGAAAGGGTTTCAGGCTCTTCCCAAACAGCATTCTTACCATTTCCACATCCGGGAAGGAAACGGGACGGATATTCATATTTCCTCCCCTTTGGTGGCAGCCATGCTCACCGATTCGGCAGGCAGCTTCCGCAACCTTGTCCCGCCGGAAGAAAGGAACAAAGGCCTCATCAAACTGGCTCTTTTCCATAATTTCCAATGGCTCCGCACCATCCGTGAAGCTCCGAAACTTCTCACAGGCCTCCAGCTGGGGCCGGAAATATTGACTGTGGTCGGTGTAAAAAAAGCCCATATTTCCATCAGCAATGAAGAAGAACTCATAACAAATGTAGACGGTGAAAAGGGGCCGTCCTTCCCTATTGATCTGGAAATCCTGCCTGACCGCCTTTCCGTTTTCGTTCCTGAAAAAATCAAGGAAGACAATTCGCTCTTTCCCCACCTTCTTGAGGGAATTCAGCCGAAGCTTCGTCTGCCGTGGGCGGAGTCGGCAGATGAGGATATGGAAAGGATTCTTATGGGAGAAGAATCTCTTCCTCTTAAATAAGGTACACAAAAACCCGCAATACATACTGCGGGTTTTTGTGTGGAGTGATTGAACCGTAGGAAATTATCCATCCGCTTTCTTTCTTCTCAGGAACTGCATAAAGAGGACAAAGGCAAGAATGCCGATGCCTGCCGCATCTGTCATGAGACGGGGATCAATGAGCATAAGGCCGCCGGCAAGGAGCAGGAGCCTCTCAAACATATTCGTCTTTGCCGCAAGGTATCCGATCATCGCCGCTGAAACGCCCGCCATACCGATAAGTGCCGTACAGGTGGTCAAAATAATGCTGCCGGCGGAAGCATCAATCCCTAAAATCTGCGGTGACAAAACGAAGACGTAAGGAATAATGAAAGCCGCAATGCCCAGCTTCGAAGCGTTTACCCCTGTCTTCAGCGGATCGCCGCCGGAAATAGCGCTTCCCGCATAAGCAGCCAGTGCCACAGGCGGAGTAATATCGGCAATGATACCGAAATAGAAAACGAACATGTGCGCCGCCAGAATCGGTACGCCAAGCTGGATAAGGGCCGGTGCAGCAATAGTGGATGTAATGACATAGTTTGCCGTCGTAGGCACGCCCATGCCGAGAATGAGGGATGTAATCATAGTGCAGAACAGAAGAAGCATAAAGTTTCCTGCCGCCACATCGACAAGAGCAGACGCCAGCTTCAGCCCCACTCCCGTTTTCGTCACGATACCGATGATCATACCGGCGGACGCACAGGCGATGAGCACCCCCAAAGCGCCGCGGGCGCCTTTAACCAGACCGTCAATAATATCATTGAAATCCATCCGTGTATTCGCGCGGAGCATGGCGGTGGCAATGGAAATAATGATCCCTGCCAGTGCCGCCTTCATCGGGGTGTACCCGGAAGCAAGCAGCCCGATAATCGCAATCAGCGGAATTGCCAGATGCCCCTCTTCTTTCATGATCTTAACCCATGGCGGAAGTTCATTTCTCGGCGTCCCTTTCAGCTTATTTTTCTTCGCTTCAAAATGAACGCCCAAAAATACGCCGAGAAAGTAGAGTACCGCAGGCACGATGGCCGCTTTCACGACTTCCATGTAAGGAATGCCGACAAATTCCGCCATGAGAAACGCCGCCGC
>UMEP01007877.1_pt1 | contig 10656 bp, 7 predicted proteins | sample 1964771 | NCBI WGS metagenome assembly UMEP01 (sample SAMEA4836022, study PRJEB28245) | human gut metagenome | biome: gut microbiome; material: fecal sample | place: Denmark | collected 2008 | reverse complement strand
TGTTTATATATTTGTCTGATTTAATTATACAATTCAGGTATACATAAAAAAGTTTCAGAAAATAAACATATCATTGATTTATCAATAGCAAACTATTTTCTGAAACTAGTTTAATTTATATAACTAACATTCTTCTAATAAATACTTTGTAGTAATTTTAAAATTTCTTCCTTATTAAGCTCATATGGATTAGCTAATATATTTAAAGATGTACATAAGCTAGCTATTGTTTCTAATTCATCCTTTTTTATATTATAATCTCTTAAGTTATTAGCTAAACCTATTCCTTTTTTCAGTTTATGTATTTCATCAGAAAATTCTTCTACATTAGAATATCCAACATCTTTACTTAATTTATCTATTCTATCAAACTCAACTTTTGAATTTAATAATAATACTTTATCTTGAGTAATACCACATGCCTCACCATGAGGTATATTATACTTACTAGTTAATGGATACGATATTCCGTGGCATGCAGCCGTACCTGTAACAGAAAAAGCAATTCCAGCTAATAATGATGCTTGACACATATTTTCTCTATATTCTATATTATTAAGATTATTAACTGCATTTTTTAAATTGTTCATAACAAGCTTTACTGATTCTATAGCTAAAATATCTGATATAGGATTATTATTTTTACTATAATAAGATTCTAATGCATGTGATAATACATCTATACCTGAACTAGCTGTAACCTTTTTAGGTACTGTAAGAGTTAACTCTGGATCAATTATTGCTATTTTAGGAAGTAGATACTCTGATTTTATAGGAAATTTATCTTCAGTATACTTATTGCTTATAACAGAAACACTAGTAACTTCACTTCCTGTACCTGCTGTTGTAGGTATAGCTATTACAGGTATATTTTTATTAATCTCTAATTTATTTTCTAGGAAATATCTTATATTAGTATCCATAGCTGCCATACAAGAAGATATCTTTGCACAATCTAGTATACTTCCTCCACCTAATGCTATAACAAAATCTACATTACTATCTTTTATAGCTTTAGTTGTTAATTCTACATCTTCTATTGTAGGATTTGTGCTTATTCCAAAATGTATATTTTCTATATATTCATTCAATAGTTGTATAATTTCATAACCATATTCACTTTTTATAAATCTCTCACTAGATATTAGTATTCCTTTTTTAAAATTATTATCTTTTATTACTTTATTTATATTTTTAACTGCCCCACATTTAAATATTATTTCAACAGGAAGCCCAAATTTATAGTTCATATAACTACCTCTTTATATTAGATTTATTAATCTATTATTTTATCATACATATTATGTTTAAACTATATTTATAGGTAAATTCCTTTTGTAAAGTCTGGTTATATTAAAATTATTGATATCCTTTCTATTTAGAAAGTATTAACAAAAATTTCATATCATAGTTTCCTTAGACATAAAAAAAGTGCCTATTTATTAGGCACTTTCATATATTAACTAAAATCCTACTGGTATTCCAAGTGATACCCATACTATAAGCATTAAACTCCAAGCTATTAAGAATGTCATTGAGTAAGGTAACATCATAGATGTTATTGTTCCTATTCCAGCCTTCTTATCATAAACTTGAGTAAACACTATAATCATTGCAAAATAACTCATAAGTGGTGATATTAAGTTAGTTGAACTATCTGCTATTCTATATGCAGTTTGAACTATTGCAGGATCTATATTTAACTTTAAGAACATTGGTATAAACACTGGCGCCATTATTGCCCATTTAGCTGAAGCTGATCCCATAAATAAGTTTATAACTGCTGTTATTAATATAAATCCTATAAGAAGTGGTATTGTTCCTATATTTGCAGATTCTAATATTGACGCACCAGTAACAGCTATTATAGTTCCTAAGTTAGTATAGTTAAAGTAACTTATAAATTGAGATGCAACGAATGCTAAGCATAAGTATCCACCCATTGAACTCATTGCTTTACTCATATGAGATGCTACTTCTTTTTCATTTTTAACTGTTCCAGCTATTTTACCATAAACTACTGATGGAACAAAGAATAAAAGTGCAACTATTGGTATAAGTCCATTCATAAATGGAGAATGGTCTACTATTGAATTTAGGAAACTATCTGCTTCTAAGTTTCTTAAGAATGAGTTTGGCATTAATATTAATGCTACTAATCCAACTACCATTGCTACAAAAGTTAAGTTTGCAGCTGTCATAGCTTTCTTTTCTTTATCACTTAAATTTTGTAAATCAGAACCTCCAGTTATTGTTTCCCCTTCATATTTACCTAATCTTGGCTCTATAACTTTAGTAGTTAATAAAGTACCAAGTATAGTTATTAAGAATGTTGATGCACACATGAAGAAGTAGTTTGCAGTTGGAGTTATATTTACTGTTGGGTCTATTATATGTGCAGCTTCATTAGTTAAACCTGCTAACATTGGGTCTATAGTACCTATAAGTAAGTTTGCACTAAATCCTCCAGATACCCCAGCAAATGCTGCTGCTATACCTGCAAGTGGATGTTTTCCATAAGCCATAAATATTAATGCTCCAAGTGGTATAAGTATTACATACCCTGCATCAGATGCCATATTTGACATTATACCTAAAAATACTACTGTTGGAACTATTAACTTAGCTGGAGTTATACTAACTACCTTCTTAAGTAATGTTCCTATGTATCCAGAACTTTCTGCTATTCCTATACCTAACATACCAACTAAAACAACTCCAAGTGGAGCAAATCCAGTAAAGTTAGATACTGCATTTTCTATCATATACTTAAATCCATCACCATTAAGAAGTGATACAGCTTTTATTGTTTGAACTTCCATTTCATTAGTAGCTCTATTTATTATTTCTGTTGTTACTTCGATTCCCATTGCAGCAGTTATTGCAGATATTATCGCAACTGCAACACATAACATTGCAAATAATGTTACGGGATGTGGAAGCTTATTCCCTCCTATTTCCACAAAGTCTAGAAACTTTTGTAGAGCTGTTTTTTTCTCAGTCTTTTGTGCTACTGAACTGTTCATTTTTATTCCCCCTTTTATATATAACATAGTTTATAACGTAAAAAATTATTTCTATGTGTTAATAATATATTATATACATCCAAATTGTCAAACAATTTAAAATATAATTAATAATCGAATATTTGAAATGTGATTTGTATTTTTATGTCACATTTATGTTTTTCTATATATATTACTTGTTTTTTATAGTTTCTTTTATTTATTTAAAGTTTTTCTATATTTTGCATATTTTTAATAATCTCGGAGAAAATATTAAATGTACTATTAATCTACACAGGAGGTGAAATGTTAAGATAACCATTTAGGTAAATCTTAGCATGATAACTATGGGTATACTTTATAATATTGCTTTAACATTAGTATTAATAGGTGCAGTCAACTGGGGTCTTGTCAGCTTATTTAAATTTGACTTAGTTGCTGCTATTTTAGCAGGTAGTGGAAATTTCGGAAATATCAGTACAATAAGCCGTATAATATATGGATTAGTTGGCTTATCTGCACTATACGTTATAATTCAATATCTATTCTATATGTTTTAATATAATAATAATAAAAGGATATCCATTGGATATCCTTTTATTATTAAACTTCTTTTATATAAAGAACTAAACTAGCGTAATCACCTTCTAGTTTAACAGTTAAACCATGATTCATTAAGTATCTACCTGATTTAACTATATCTTGACCAAATAAATTAAATTTATAATCTTTATTTTCATCAAGTCCTCTTAGCTTTATAGTTGTAAATCTATGACCTACTTTAGATTGTGGCAAGAATACAAATAATAAAGCCTCATCTTTATTTACATATTCAAATATATGGTAGTCATTATCTACTAAGTTTCCTTGTAGTCTATAGAATTTCCCATCTTGAACTATATGTCTTATCTCTTTATATTTAGCTATTTTTTCTTTACATATATTCAATTCTTCTTCACTTAATTTAAGTAAGTTACATCCTACTCCAAGTGTTCCCATCATAGAGCTATCAAATCTAAATTCCATAGGTATAACTCTCTTTGATAAGAAATTAGGACAATCAGTAACCCAAGCTCTCATAGCCTTTATAGGGTATATATGAGAGTATGAATTTTGTATAAATAATCTATCATATGCATCTGTGTTATCACTAGTCCAGAAATCATCAAAGTGTGTAAGCATTCCTAAATCTATTCTTCCTCCACCTGATGCACAAGCTTCAAATAATACATTAGGGTGCTTTTCTTTTAATTTATCTACTATTTCATATACTGCTTCTATGTGCTTTAACCATAAGCTTCTTTCTTGTTTTCCTAAGTTTTTAGCGCCTGGTTCTGATATAGGTCTATTTGCATCCCATTTTATATAGTCTATATCATATTTTGTTAGATAGTGATCTAACATATTAAATACAAATTCTTTAACTTCAGGTTTTGTCATATTAAGTACAAATTGATCTCTTGATAAGTTACCTTCTCTATTGTCAAATTGATATATCCAATCTGGGTGTTCTTTATATAATTTAGTTAAAGGATTTACCATTTCCGGCTCAAACCATATCCCAAACTTCATGTTCATATTTTTAACTTCTTTTATAAGCTCTTCAAGACCATTTGGGAATTTACCTTCATTTACATACCAATCTCCTAAGCCGTCTTTTGTACTGTGTCTTTCACCAAACCACCCATCATCGACAACAAATAACTCTGTTCCTATTTCTTTTGCAAGTTTTGCAAGATTTATTTGTTCTTTTGCATTTACTTTAAACTCCATAGCCTCCCAAGAGTTATAAAGTACAGGTCTTATTTCTTTATTTTTTAATATGTATTTGTTAGCATAGTCATGCATATTATGACTCATTGATTCTAAACCTTTATCAGTATATCCTATAACCATATGAGGAGTTTCTATACTTTGACCATTTTCTAAATATATTAAAAAGTCAAAGTCATTTATTCCCATTTGAACTAAAGTTTCTCCATATGGAGTTTGTTCAACTACACCTTTAAAGTTTCCAGTTAACTTTAATGCTCCAAAGTAAACTTCACCAGTAGTTTCAGTTGCATCTTTATCTAATATAAAGTATGGATTGTGATTATGCCCTGATATACCTTTTCTATTTTCAAAATATATTTTTCCATAACTTACTTTTTGAGTAAACATTTGTTGTTCTGCACCCCAGTAACCATGAGTATTTCTAAATGTTAAATTCTCATGTGGGATATGCATTTGTCCACTTGCTATATTTTCTATAGCTAAATCTTTTTCTTCATTATTTTTTACTACAGTGTATCTTTCTATTAAGTCAACATCTTCTAATACTATATAGTGTAAATCTATTTCTATATTATAATGAGCATCTTTTAAGTTTATAACAAGTTCATTTTCATTTATACAGTATCCTACATACTTATAAACTATATCCCTTGTTTTATCTTCAAAGCTAACCTTTAAACAATTTTCTTTGTATCTAAGACCTCCATATACTGGATATTCTTCCTTTGTTATTTCATATACTGGATCGTTAGTTGATACTTCAGTTAATACTGGTATATCAAAATCTTCTGGACTATTTATTTTATTTCCCCAATATAAATGTCTAACTAATCCTTGATTATCTATACAAAATGCATATTCAGTATTTTCTGTTGTTAAAGAAAATAGTTTTCTCTCATCGTTTATATATATTCCCATAATATCCTCCATTTTACCCTTCTATGCTTTAACTATTTTAGCTTCATATGCTTTTAATATTTCATTTCTAAATTTCTTTTCATCTGAAGTATGATTCATAACAAAATAATAATCTTCATTATTTAAACTTCTTCTTACTACTTCAACACCTTCTTCAGATTCTATTGCATCTAAATTTGACTCATTTATTATTTTATTAGTTATAGCATCCATTATAGTATTGTCTGCTCCACTTCCTATATAATAAACTTTTCCGCCTTCATATTCATTTAAAGTTACTGCTGCCAAATCTTCAAAGAATTCATCTTCATATTTAAATAAAGTTTTAGCTGTAGTAGTCTTTAACATATCTCTAAATACTGTAGCTGTTCCATTTATACCTTCAAACTCTTCATTTCCTATAAGGAATGCTACTTGATCATCCTGGAATGATTCAACTTCTTCAACATATCCACCAACTAAATCAGTATAGTAAGTTGGATTAAACTGTCCTAATGTTAAATTGTTATAATAATCTTTAACTGCAGTTCTATAAGTAAATACTACTGTACCACCACCTGATACAAATTTTCTTACTTTATCTTGAACTTCTTTTTTATGCACTATCATAACAGGTAATAAAAGGACTTTATATTTATCAAAATCAGAATCACTTGGTATAACATCCATATTTATATTTTTCTTATAAAATGGTCTGTATAATCTATATACTTCTTGCTTATAGTCCATTAAGAAACTTTGTCTTTGTATTCTAAAACTTGCCATAGATTCATAATCATAAACTACTGCTACATCTGATTTAACTTCGCTCTGAGTTAAAGCTTCATTTTCCTTCATTTCTTTAAAGAAACTTTGAACTTCATAGAACTTTCTTCTTTTTACATTATCCTGGTCTATTATACCGTAGCAGTATTGTTCTGCACCCTTAGTTGCTCCTCTGTATCTAAAATACATAAGAGAACTACATCCATGAGCTATTCCTTGATATGACCACATTTTAGCTTGTCTTGGTCTTGGTAAATATCCTATAACATCATGTCCTTGAGCTCCCATTATAGCTTCTGTTATCCAGAAGTTTTGACCCTTTATTCCTCTCATATAATCAAGGCCACAAGCTATTTCCCATGCAGGAATTGGTTCTTTTTGACCACCCCATACTGGATAGTTGTTGTATGCAACTACGTCCATATGCTTTCCTACTTTAGAAAAGTCATAGCTCTTATCAAAATATCCTCCAGAGAAATCATGTATAATTACAGAATCTTTACCTAATATTTCTTTTAATAAGTCAACTTGGAATTTCGCATACTTTTCTATACTTTCACTTCTAAATCTTTCATGTTCCATACGAAGTGATGGATTATGAGTTGTTATTGTTGGCTTTGGAAGTGGTATTTCTTCAAAAGTATTGTACGTTTGAGACCAAAATATTGTTCCCCAAGTTTCATTTAATTTATTTATATCATTATCATACTTTTCTTTTAAGTATTCATTGAATTCTTTTTTACATAAATCACAATAACACAAATCGCTACCTTCATGACCAAATTCATTATCTATTTGCCATGCAACTATACTTTCTTCATTTTTATAATGATTAGCTAACTCTCTTATTATTATTTCTGAGTATTTATGATAAGTTTTACTATTAAAACAATATTGTCTTCTTCCTCCAAATACTCTTTTATTATTAAATTCATCTTCACTTAAAACTTCCGGATACTTATTAGCTAACCAAGCTGGCATAGTAGCAGTTGGTGTACCAAATATAACCTTAAGCCCTTTTTGTTTGGCTTTTTCTATTACTCTATCAAAATATGAAAAGTCAAAGTTTCCTTCAGTACTTTCCATCATATGCCATGCAAATTCCCCAATTCTTATAACATTGCAGTTAAGTTCTAATATATTATCTAGATCTTCATCTATCATACTTTTATCCCAATGTTCTGGATAGTAATCTACTCCTAAATACATTTGTATTCCTCCCAATAGTTTAAATTTCTTCTTAAATATATAATAACAAATATCGTTTTCTTTGTAAGTATTTTTTACTTATTTTTTACTAAAATTTTACTAATTTTATATTTATAGTTTAATTATTTTTATAATTAAAAAGCCATCTCAAACTAATTTATTCAATAGAAAAACTACTAAATTTTATTTGAGACAGCTTATTTTTATCTATATAGCATCATTAGCTTTTTTTCTTTTTTCTAATTCTACTAACATATCATCATGGAATTTACCATTTATTTTGTACTTAGATTTGTATATAGTATACATTACTATTGCACAAACTATAGGTATCCATATCATTATTACTCTCATTCCAAGTATAGTTGTTGCACTTTGAACTTCTCCTGCTACATATCCTACTAAAGATAAACCAACACCTACTAACCATCCAGCTACTGCAGATGCACCTTTAACTAATAATGTTTGCACTGAGAATACTATACTTTCATTTCTAGTTCCTAATTTAAATTCTCCATAATCAACAACATCCGCAAGCATTATAGTTGTAGAACCTAATAAGAATCCACTTCCTAATTTTAATATTGCTCCTGCCATCCCTATAAATAAAGCATTTTGAGGTGCAACTATTCCAGCTACAAATAATAATAAAAATCCTGCTATTGGTAATATACTTCCGAATTTAAATACATCTTCCCTACCAATTTTCTTAGTCAATATAGGTAATAATACAAGACCTGATATTTCTGCTATACCAGCAAATGCTTGATATACTGAGAATAGGCTTTCCTTACCTACAACATATGTAAAGTAATATATAGCCATACTACCAGATATTTGCATAATTAAGTTCATACCTAAAACTATTCCAATAAATACTACTAATTGATCATTTTTTCTTATTATATTTAAAGTTTGTTTAAATGATACTTTCTCAGCATTTTTAGGTGTTTCAACTCTTTCTTTAACATTTAAACAAGTTATTATTGCACTTATAATAAACGCTACAGCTATAACTACAGCAAATGATGAGTAACCTTTTACTACATTTCCGTTACCAAGCTTTTTAACTATTGAAAGTCCAAATGTTCCCATTATAAGCCAAGCTGTACTTGCAAATATTCTTGGTATTACTGCTACTTGCTCTCTTTCTTCTTTGCTACTAGTTAATGCTGGTATCATTGACCAATATGGTATATCCATTATTGTATATGTCATCCCCCATAATATATACATAATTGAGAAATATGCATATAGTGGTAAACCTTCTAAATCTGGTTTTCTAAATAAGAATACTATAACAACTGCATTTAATACTGTTCCAATAAATATCCATGGTCTAAATTTCCCAAATTTACTTCTAGTATTGTCAACTATCATACCCATAGCTGGGTCATTTACTGCATCCCAAAGTCTTGCAACTAAAAATAATGTCCCTACAAATGCTGGATTTAATCCAACTGCATCTGTAAAATAAACCATTAAGTATGTTGACACTATTGCATATGCTAAATCTTTTCCTAAAGCACCTATTCCATAAGAGTACTTCTCTCTAAACGTTAATTTGTTCATATCTCTCCTCCGCTTTTCTTATTTTTCCCTTTTACAATTTAATTATATCACCACGAGAAACGTTTGCCAACTTATTTGGTAAAATTTTTCTAATTTTTTTACTGAATTTTTTAGCTATTTTTATCTTTATACTTATTTGCTAATTTTAACCTGTTGTGCTAGTTAAGTATGATCGCTGAGAATACTAAATTCTAGCAAGATATATTTTATAGCTAAAAAGCTTTATATAGTAATTTAATATACTTAGTAAAATAACTATCACAATAGATTAATTTTAAGTTTTATTTATTTTTTATTTTATTTTTAAACATATATAATTTGGGTATAAGTATTTTGTAAGAATTTTAAATATGATATATTATTTTTAATTTAAATCATATAATTCACTTTGATAATATTATTTATAGAATTTTTAGTTTATTAATTTAATCTTATATAACTTGTTAATTAGCTTTTTAACTTAGGAGGTTTTACATGAAATTTAATTATAATTTAGAAATTGATAATATATTAAACAAAATATATAAAAGAAAGATATTTGATTTAGCTTGTGAAAATAACATTTCAAATATAGATTCAAAAAATATAGAATCATATAAAAATCAATTTAAATCTTTTGAAGTATATTTAGGAAGTGAAATAGAAGAATTTATAAAAGATTCATTGCCTAAAGAGAAAGAAGGATACTTCTTTAGATGCGATGTATCAAAACATAAAAACAATTATTATCCAAAGATTTATGATAATTTAGGTAATAAGCTTGCATCTGGAAGTGATTCTAAATTTGCTACTATTCTTTGGGAGGCGCATATAAATAATCTAATCATAAAAGATGTTTATGAATCTTTTAATAAAGAAAAGTTCCACGAGTTTATTGATAATAATTTAGAAAATATTTATGAAGATATAAATAAAAATATAATTGATTTTTACAATACTAATAAATTGACTATAGCATTTTCTAATAAATCTGAATTAGTTTCAGTTATTAAAGATATGATTTTAAAAAATGAATTAGATATTTCTTTTGCTCAAGACTTTGTTGACTTAGATAAAGTCAGAGAAGAGATGATAATGTACTCTACTCCACTTGATATGTATAACGAGTACGATAAATTAGAAGATGAACTAAGCTATTGCTTAAATAAATTCTTCAAATATAATAATGATGAGTTATTTAATGTATTAGTAAATGATAAAGATTTTAAATTTGTTGAAAATATTGGTCTTGTTAGATAATAATTTAAATAAACAAAAATGGGAAAGTTGATAATAAAAACTTTCCCATTTGATATTAAATAATATCTAATGATTCTAATTTAGGTAAAATTATAAATATATTATTTTACTAAAATTTTATTAATTCTTATTTAACCTATTTAATATATCTTCAATTTTAGAATTAATAATA